>Ga0126342_10013162_pt1 | contig 14687 bp, 14 predicted proteins | sample Cyp1metagenome_FD_92528 | JGI IMG/M metagenome (GOLD analysis project Ga0126342, IMG submission 92528) | Coral microbial communities from Lord Howe Island, Old Settlement Bay, Australia - Cyphastrea 1 metagenome | ecosystem: Host-associated > Invertebrates > Cnidaria > Coral ... | reverse complement strand
CACAGAGCAGCTTTTATGCGCACATGCTCTTACACAGAGAGGTTTGTGCACAGAGAAGCTTTTACACACAGATGCCTTTACACACAGAGGCTTTCACGCAAAGAAACTTTTACACACAGAAGCGCCCCAGAAGTGCCCTCTTCGACCGAACCTGCACTATTGCTGTTTGAAGTCCTGTCCGTCTTTTTGCTTCCTCTTCCTGATCACCAACCTTTCGTGTTCCCCTTCCCAAGTTTTTATTACGTCAAAGATGGCATGACAAAAATTGACCGGTCCCATGTAGCTAATCCCCACCCCCCGCCGCGCTTTCATCCCCTACATCCAACATGGTTTCTGCAAGCTGCGGGCCGTACAGCCCAAATCCAAGGATGAGGAGTATGAGGAAATTGAAGCTGAGGCAGACGAGGACTGAATGTCAGCTGGGATATGCTCCAAAAATGGTGGGACCTGCAACATTCTTGAACATTTGGAGGTTTCCTAAAATGGGGGTACCCTCAGTTCATCCAAGTTTTAGATGAAACCCATGGTTTGGGGATCCCCCATTGAAGGAAACCACCATTTGTCTAACCTTTTCTAACATCTGCATGGTTCTGTCGGCGTGTCACCCAACCTCGGCCATGTGTAAGACACAGTGAGCCGTGCAGGACACTCCGGAGCGGGCCGTCTAAGCCTCAGGGGAGGAGTGCGAGGTGCAAAGATAGGGATGATGATGATGATGATGATGATGATGATGATGATGATGATGACACTGATGATAGTGATGATGATAATGATGATGATGATGATGCTGATGATAATGATTATGATGATAATGATGATGGTGATGATGATGATGATGATGATGATGATGATGATGATGATGATGATGATAACGATGATGATGATAATGATGATGATGATGATGATCATGATGATGATGATGATAATAATGAAGATAATGTGATGATGATGATGATGCTGATGATAATGATTAAGATGATAATGATGATGGTGATGATGATGATAATGATGATGGTGATGATGATGATAACGATGATGATGATAATGATGATGATGATGATAATGATGATGATGATGATGATGACAATGGCAAGGATGATGATGATGATGATGATGATAGTGATGATGATGATGATGATGATGATGATATGACCGGTATGGTGCAGTCTTCTAGGAAGTCATTCTGACCGCAGAGTGGTCTGATTGAACTTGCTGGCCATATCTCCCAGGTCTAAGGGGTCCGACTCACCAGTTTCATTGAAATCAGACATCATCCCAATACTTTCAGATACTTTCAGAGCAATCCCTGAAAAGCAATGCCATGTTTTAGCCCCATTTTAAACCACATTTTATGGGGGTTTGATACATATGTATACATATTACACACATATATATATATATAAGATTACAATATATGTATGTATATACGTATGTATATATATATATATATATAAATACACTGTATAATACAATAAAGGGTTGTTTTTTCCATACATACATACACACACATTTATATATATATATATATGTACAACTACTAACTTCTTGGTGGCTTCGCAGTGGTTCACCTAGTAGAGGGCGATAATTCAACACGAAAAGATCTTGGCCCATACACCCATGCACAAAAGTAACCATTTATATCCATTACCTCAATGGGTCGGGGAAGAACACAACTTTTCTCCCAATTTTATCGTTGGTGGCTTAATTCATCCCCATTTAATCGGATAAGATTTTTCCTGTGTTTCTTTAATGTTACAGTACACATGTAGATGATATCAATTTGTGTTAATAATTATCTCAATTACATGATATATATATATACCCATTGCAATGTTATTTACATACTCATGTTAAACATCCCATTCCAATACTTCTGTTTAACATGTTATTTATATACATTCCCATCCCATTCATGTTAAACATCCCATTCCAATTGGAAACATAATTAACACATAATTCCAATTGTTAGTTATTTACATACCTATTATTAACAAAAATGTTAACATCCCATCTTTTTGGGGCAATTCGGTTCCAGAGAACTGAGGCCTTGGCCGAAGACTTGGACGCCGCAGATGCCGACGGCTCGTCCGAAGAAGCAGAGGCCGAGCTCGGCTCTCCGTGGTGTGCCGTTGGTTGATAACTCCAATAACGGTGGTTTATAGGGACATATATATACCAGAGAGAGAGAGAGAGAGAGAGAGCAGGACGCTGTGGGCGTGCACTTTTTTTATTGTTTTTTTTTCAAAACTGCAATCACATTAAAACTTAAGCCACAGATGAAACTGTGTTCATGTCCACTAGAGAGCATGTGTTGCTTGAAGAAGTGTCCAGGTGTTCACTCTACCTTAGATAAATCCTACTACAGTGTCCCTTCAACAAAACACATTTTCTGCAGAATATGCTAGATGACTTCAACATAATTACAACATCCCCATACCCGCCAACAAATGCAGTATTCATAACAAGTATACCTTTCTGAATAAGAGTAATCTTCCTTTGGGGAAATGCAGTGTGTTTTTGCAGGGGCAATATCCAAACAAAACATGATGTATTCCTTGAACAGTTGCACCATGTCCTTTGAAGGAGTGCAGTGTGCATTTCCAGATGTCTAACCCTCCTTTCAAAGGAGCAGTACCCCTTTTAGACAAATCCATATTTCTGCATCATATATGCAGTATTATTGACATAGAGCATCCCTTTCAAAAGTGCAATATGTTCGAAACTGTAAAGAATGCTCTTTCGCTTCTTACCACAGAACAACATAATATTGTCCTGTATGGCAAAAAAGTCTTCCTGTGAAGAAGCAGCATTCTTGGAAAACTGGATTACTTTTATTTGACATGTGTACTCTTCCCCTTGGCCAGATCAGGCCAGCCTTCATTTAGACAACTCTCACTTAAAGAAGTGTTTTAAATACAATCCAACAATAATGTTTTCGTTTAATCAAATATCTCACTCATATCAAGGGGGTGTTGCACAAATTCAACAACAGATTCTTCACGGACGACCATACTCTTTCAAAAGAGTGCTACATCAGGGTGTCCCCTTCTGCATGTATATATATACTTAATGGGTTTTAGAAAAAAACAACTTATTAATGCATTGATCAGAATGAATATAATGGTGATTCATCATGATTAATGGTGACAGTGGTGAACATGGTTAATGGATGATGGTTATTTTAACATGCATGTGAAATTCATGGCCCATGAATGGATGAATAACCTTTAAACATGGTGATTTCCTACATCTATGTTAGTTTGCCTCAGGGTAATCATCCATTCGTCATCCAGGAATCATCATTAACCATTACCCAAGAACTGTAAACCATTCGTTAACATCCATTAACCAAAAAATGTGCCCAGACCCAATGGGATAGTGATAACCTGGTTTATAACTGGAAAAAACACTGGGAAAATGGAATGCATCAATCTATGGTAAGTTCTCACAATATGATATGAATAACAATATAAATACCACCAGCTTATCCACCACGATGCCAGCAAAGGTTCCTGATTATGTCGCCTGAGACTTTAGGAGACAACCTGCAAATTGATGATTCATCATCATTTTTCCAACAACATGGAGGAATTATACCCCCAATGATGATTTGTTGCCAACCATTAATTGGGATTTAGTGGGAAATCATCCAAAAGATAGAGGACCTCTTACCAACCATTAGTGGGAATATAATATGCTATGCCGCCAACAACAAAAATTCTTTGGGCATTGGCTAGTATTACACCCAACAATATGCCAACACGACTATTTCTTATTGGCTCACAATTTTGTGAAATGCCTTACGAAAAGCCACGTATAATTGGGAAAAGCAAACATAGGGATGTAAATCGAGAGATATGTATATTTTAAAGGATCATCTCATAACAAATAGAAGGATGCCAGCCTAGGTTCCTAATATTGCTTTGGAACTAACTAAAATATAGTTGGACAAAGTCCAACAAAACATGGTGTTTCGCAACAATGAGGAGTTCCTTTTTTTGTTTGGGTTACAAACAAATGGGATTAGCAATGCATGGACCAACACTAAATGAGGATTCACCAGCGGCTTGTCCACCAACGATGCCGATAATGATCCTGGTGGTAACACATATGGGGACATAAATTCAAACCCCTGTTGATATAATGGAGAAAGATAGGGGTACACTACCCTCTGGTAAACTAATGTAACGAACTGGACAATCATCACTTTGAATAGGTAAATCAACGATTTCTATGGGCCATTTTACAGTTCGCTTAAACTGTTAGTCTGACAGAGGGGTAACTCGTTTGACGGAACCATCCACGAACGGGGCGCCGCTACGAAACCCATGGCTGGGGCAATCCCCGAAATGGGGGAAATCATCGAACGGATTTGGGGGGGGATTCTTCATTGCCATGTTTGATGACACCGGGTATTCTTCCGAATGGGTGCACAGACTCTTTGACTGAAGAAAATGATGCGAACAGATGCATTTGGGCATGGGGCACTCAGAGAATGGCGTGCGATGGCACTATTTGGGATGATACTTGGAGGTAAAACCAGATTTTCCGGTAGAATTTGCCTCCAATGCATTCAGTGACGTGGCGGTTTTCTTCTCAACAGACGTCAGGAAAGTGCAGCCATCGTCACTGACAGCTGCGAAGATGTGAGTGGCGAGGAATGTGAGGAGAGCGGTGGATGTCGCAGTATTCAACTTTTTTTGGGTCAGAAGTCAGCAAGGAAGAGTGCAAAAAAGGAGTTGAAATGCCTTTGGTGGTTCTAGGAAGGTGGTTCAACACCACAATTCTAGGAAAACTCTTTGGGCCTTTAGGTGGTTCTTTGAATGCAAAGTGATGTAAACAATAGGAAGAACAAGGACTCCGTTGGCTCAAAATTGGAGGTAACGGAGTCCCCAAACATTTTCGCTTGGTAGAAACACACAAACATACACACTTTCGTCAACTGGAGGCATTATTTTTAGTTTGGCAGGTAAACACACAAAAATTGAGCCCCAAGACCACTTCCAAGGGTGACGGTTTCAACCTTTCCGCTGGGAGGATGGTGCGCCTCCAACTGGTGCAGTGCAGGACTTTTTTTGGTACCTAAATTTTCACCCATAGCCGCCATAGCCCCCGGCCACATGTCATTCATTTGCGCCACCTCTCTGTCTCTGAACTTGGCAGGACAGAGGCTCTTAATTGGCTGAGGCAGATAGGCTATGGTAGGCCGGTAGGCCAGTGATCAGGCGATGTGAACCCTCTCAGATCCTGTTCTCACTGGAACAAATGCTGACCCGGCAAGCGCGCCGTTGCATGTGCAAAGTTCAATGGCCTGGAACTTTGCGAAGACCTCAGCTGCAAACCTCCGACTGTAAAGGGATCACAACTTGTATGTTGTAATCACTTGGATGTTGTGAAGATCTTTTGAACTAGATAAGGCAATAGATTGGAAACACAAATGATGACACTTTTGCAAGCATGTTATATGCATTATATATATACACATGTTATTTGCATGTCTCTCCATGAATTGACCAATGAGATCAAACAATGACACAGGGAGCTGCTGAAGAGGATGTTTTTTTTTTTTTTGACGGCACCAAGTGGCTTTGTTTCCGAGTCGTCGCGACAATTTGATTGACATTTGTGCATCCCGTGGGAAAGCACGTGTACATAGGCTGGAATCTGAGAGCCCGGGACGGAAAGCAAAGATGGACTTCGTTTGTAGGTATCAACCGTTTCTAGTAGTGCTGCTGCTACTACTATTTCACTGTTGCCACTACAATGATCGTCGTGGTCGTCGTCATCATCATCATCACCACCAGCACCAGCACCAGCACCAGCACCAGCACCAGCACCAGCACCAGCACCAGCATCATCATCATCATCATCATCATCATCATCATCACCACCACCACCACCATCACCATCACCATCCTCATCCTCATCCTCATCCTCATCCTCATCATCATCATCATCATCATCATCCTCATCCTCATCCTCAACATCATCATCATCATCATCATCATCCTCATCATCATCATCATCATCCTCCTCCTCATCATCATCATCCTCATCCTCATCCTCATCCTCATCCTCATCCTCATCATCATCATCATCATCCTCATCCTCATCCTCATCCTCATCATCACCATCATCATCATCATCATCATCATCGTGATGACTATGACAATGCGCCAAAACATTCGCTTGAAATTCCCGTGTTCATGAGCCATCCCCCTGACCGCCTCAGACGCCGCTCCCATGTCTTCGCGAGACTCCAAGCCCCCGCCGGTCCGAAAGGTGATGATGGGCCCTGCACGAGGCCGAGGCCCAAAAGAAGATGGCGTCCCATAGCTAAGTTGGTGGAAATGAGTAGCTTAAACTGTTGGCTTTATGGTAGATACATCTATAGTGAACATCAAATACTGTAGTGGAAAATTTCTAAGGCAAGACGCATAACTGGGGAGCACCACCTAACAACAACAACAACTGCGATTGGCAACCGTCATCCAGGAACACGGGTAGAATTTTGTTCATATCAAAAAACTTGCGGGGCCCATCATTGGACGATGCAGTCTGAGCTTTTCCGACCTCCAGCATTGAGATCTACAAGATCCATTTGTGAACAGTTTAACTTTCCTCAATCCACATGATTCTTGTCTCCGCACCAGCTGTGACTGCGGCGTGCCCCTGGGCACTGCACTCACCATCTTTCCGTAGATTTAGTGAATCATTTCGACAATGTTCGACCGTGAGGACGTGATTTGAGACACTGAGAATCAAAAAGAACATATCCTGTCTCTCCCCCTCTCTCCATCTCTCTCCTATTTTCGCAAACTACAAGAGATTTGCAGATTTATGCAGGTTTGAGAGGTTTCCCGCTGCTGTCTCAAGCTTCGCCAGTTGGAGATGGTCAAGTTGCGGACAGCACCGCGATGTAGGATCTATTCTTAATTTTCAGACCCAGAAGCAGGAATTTAGCTGCATATAAACACCTCCACTCAGTTTTTCAGACCACATTTTTTGGGAGGGAATTACGGACTTGACCCATTTCCAAGTGCCAACCTCAATCTTTCAGTGCCAATTCACACCATGGGTTAAGCGGTTGAGTGGTTTTTACTGCTCCCGACAGGCGAGGAAGGGGGATGAGTTTCGAATGGGTCCAAAGACGACCACAGGAATCCGTTCATCAGAAACAAGACTGGGATGATTCGTACAGAAATTACATCCTTGTATCATGTTAACAGATTATATCTGGTTGGTGGTTTGGAACATTTTTGTTTTCCATTCAGTTGGGGTTTTAATATGTTTTAATCATCCCAACTGACGAAGTCCATCATTTTTCAGAGGGGTGGCGAAAAACCACCGGTCACAGAGACTTCCTAAGTGATTGCCACCCCGTCGCAGGTGGCCGATATATCGACCATGTCGGCGACGAAGAGCAGTCAGGCGGCGATTTCTCCGAACTTTGAGTGGGAAGAAACTGATTTGTTAAATGTCCCATCACTGATTTTGAACATCACTTGAAAATGTCTCCGTTGGAGATAATATCCCCATTTTTATCCCCATAATTGGGTGATGTTCAATTAGGACATAGAAACCCCCTTTTCATATGGCATCAAATCGCAAAAGAATTGATAAAAATTCGTCTCTGTTTTCCCTGAGGAGCTAAGAATTTTTGGCCTGCCCGTGAAATGGGCATCATTGGTCTTGCTGACCTTTGTGACGACTTGGACCATCTTTGCCATCAAGCTCGCTCGGGCGAGCAGCAAAGAATACCTCAACAGTTCAGTCGTGCTGTTTACAGAGCTGTTCAAACTTACATTTAGTTTCTCGACAAACAAACGAATACCCGCTGGTAATGCCTACCAGTTTGCGAACTGGAACATCATAAAAAGTAATACTCCTAGGGACTCTCCTTGTCCTAAAGGTATTTAAGGCTATGGTTGGTACCGGGGTACCTCCAGCTGGCTGGAACTATTTCTAGGATCTATCCCAAGGCGGTGATGATATTCCGATGGTTTCAATGGAAGACTTCACTATGGATGGAAGGGAACATCCAAAAACCGGGAAACCATGGGTTTTGACCCACACACTGAACGTTTCCAATTCTGGGATACCCTTTGGTAAACTAAGAGTTTTGCAATGGAAGATCACCATAACTAGGTAAATCATCTATTAATGGCTCATTTTCCATAGCAAAGAATTAGTTTACTGGAGGGTTTTTTATGATTTGTTGCCACCAAGTTCACTAACTTCTGAGGCTTCTTCTTTCTCTCGCTGGAAACGAAGAGCCCTTTTCTGGCGGCTCGAAGTTTTTGGATCGAATGCCGCTACAATCCATTGGGAATGCTGAAGCTGGGTGTTCCAGGATGGGCGACCAAAACTGGTAAGTTGTAAATCTAAACAAATCCTGTTTCGTCCAAAACATACACGAACACATGAAGGGGCTTCTAGTTTTTGTGAAAAAAACAGGTGTTTTATTGGGCCAAACAGATTTAAACCCCAAATATCCCAAGGTTTTACTAGGTGTTTTCAAGCCCTGAGGATTGGCTTACACCATCCAAAACAACTTGATCTTCCTCTCCGTGGATCTCTTGAGCGCGGCAGTCCAGCAGGTGACCTACCAGCTGAAGCAACCTACCTGCCGTTAGTAAAGCTTTCGCTGTTGGTTGATGACTATAATGATTTGATGGGAACTTACCCTCTGGTAAACATACAAAAAGCTATTGAACATGGCCATAGAAATAGTTGATTTACCCATTCAAAATGGTGATTTTCCATAGTTTTTTGTATGTTTTACCAGAGGGTAACCATTAAACAGCTCTCGAAGCCTGCAACGGTTGGGGGTTGAATCATGAAACGTATGGAGTTTTGTTAGTTGAGAAAGTCACTCTGTTGGTTGATGATTAGTTCGAGGATTATATGAACCGTATATATCTATAATATCTATATAATTCTCTATATATATAATATATAATCACAATCCATGAGGGGAATCCCATTCTAAACAGCCCAGTGTAAATGGTGGTTTCAGATATTTGGACTTTCCACGGGTTGACTTTCAACATGTTTCAATCGTTTGTGACTTCAAAACATGCCAATACAAGGGCAGATGACCCAAGTCGACGAGTTGGCTCTTCCTGCCACTATAAATGCTGTTTGAAGTCTTGCTTTAGATGTCAGTCACCTAGATTTATAGTCTGTTTGAGTGGCAACATGTCCTTTGCAAAGTCACTTTTGACCTTTAACTGGCCTGTTTGAAGAGAAATCTATTGTGTCTGAGCCTCCAGCAGGAACTCCTCACGCGACTCAGGATCTTGACCGCTGCATTGCTCAGTGTCTTGATGCTGAAAAGGACTGTGGGTCGGAAGCGGTGGCTGGCACTCTGCGTTTTGGTGGCTGGAGTCATGTTGGTGCAACTGCCGAACTCTGACGGCCTGGAGACCCGGCCTGGCAACTGGCTCCTCTTGGGATTTGGGATGACAATCTGTTGGTGGAATCAGGGGCCATTTTCATCTACCCGAATGCTAATCTGGGGCATCAAAACTGGCTTGCTCCAGGTTGGGATTGCTATCATGAATTCACCTGCGCTTGAATGAAACCTAGCGACCTAGCACTAGAACCTCACGCTTTAACTATCATTTCTGCAGGTATATGATCATATGCTCATTTTTGCAAGTAACATCCTCACATTTTCACATTTTGGGTGAATCTTCTCATGACCATGGCTAAGTGATATGTACATATATATATATGTATATGTATACATACATACATGGTTATATACATTATATACACATAGAAAAAATATCAACCGACATGTCAACTTGCCTTGGCTAACTTGGCCGTCAATCGAGGAAGGATCTCCTCAGATGGGCCGAGCATTGGTTGGCTTTCTGGCAGCACTGGGTGCCTGTTTTGCCAGCGGCTTTGGCGGTGTCCCTTGGTGCACAGCATTTGTCTAGACGAGTTTGGACCACAATCTCTGGGTCCGTGGCTATGACTCTCTTTTGTGATGGCTCTCAAAGGAGCATGATGTGGTGGTATTTGGGAGTAAGTTTTTGTAGGTTTTTCTTTTTGTTGGACATCCAAGAAAAGAAACTATCTCTACGGCAGCGTTTTGTGCAAATTTCAGGTCTACATGGAAATGGTTCTGAAAGGTTCTTCAACCTCAATTTGGCTTCGAAATGCTCAGCTTGCCATTTTTGGCGCCTCCACTGCGACATGGGTCGTTTTACAAGAGGGTGAGGTGAACCTCACGCGTGGATATACTCCCTGGGTATGGCTCATGGCATTCACTGTGGCCTCTGGTGGTCTGTTGGTGGCTGCGGTCTTGAAGTATGCTGACAACATCTTGCGGCAATTCAGACGCTAAGTCCGCAGAGTTGTTACCATACGACACGGGCAATTGGGTATTCATTGATGGGATCTTTAGTAGCAACAATGATCAAAATTCTTAATCCATGCTCATATTCATATTCATATAATTATATATAGATATATGTATCTTCATCATATTCCACAGTCTTATTACGTCTTACTATAACATTTATGTCTCAAGTTGATTTGTTTTTTTGGTTCAGAACCATCACCCGGCCGGTGGTTCCGGTGGTTCCAGTGGTGGTCCCCATGGTCATCAGGTACCGCCATCTCGGTGATCTTGACCACGGCACTGTCGGCCTTGGTGCTGCAGGATATCACGTTGGATCTCACGTTCGCGGCGGGAACGGTGCTGACCATCGGCGCAACCTTCATGTACAGCGGATTGCTGGACCACTTTTTGCCCAAGTGGCTACTTTAAAGATGTGAAGAAATGTGAAGAATATGCAAATCTGGAGATGAAGTTGAAGATTGGTTAGAAATGGTTGGTGCTTTCACCTGGTTTCATTTTTGATGTTCATAGGATGAGGATCCCAACTGACGACCTTGTGGAAACATGGTTGAAACCACCAACCACTTAGCAATGCAATATGTTTGGGGGTCCAAAGTGCCCTCCCAGAGTTTCGCAGAAAAAGAGGGTCAACTCTGCCTCTCCTGCAGCTCTGTCGCCTGTTGATCTGATCTTGGAGCGGTTCAGCCGGAGTGCCGCTGAAAAAATCACGACAAAGATGAAACTCTTGGGGAGTGCTTTGGAAAGAGTGGCCCTGGTTTTTTTTCTGCGTAAAACTGTAAAACCTCGTTTTTTTTTGTAGGTTAGTAACGGTTAGTAGGTCAGTGGGTGATTTTATTCAACATCATATTCCACTTGAACACATCTGTGGGGACATCAGAGATCCGAGCCATGGCCCTATGAGATGCGCCCCAGAGCAGGACCGAAGGGAGTTGAGTTGACGGTGGGTGGGTTAAAAATCTGCAGGAAGAATATGGAAGAATCAGATTTTTTTAGTCTTCCACATTCGCAGAATTAGTCTTGTTGTGGCTTCTGGTAAATATCTTTTTCTCCCCATGAAATCTAGGGTTCATTTAATTTTCCCCTTTAAACCCAAGGCAGTGAGTGAGCTGATGACGATTTGGGTTTGTCTCAACAGAGGCTACTCGGGTACTCCCTTCCAGCTCATGGTTGCTGATGGCTGAGAAAAAAGTGTTCCCCGCGTGTGAAAGGGTACCCCTAATTTTCAGACACCCAATTTTGTGGTGTTTGAAGACAGCCCCACACGACCCTGGCCAGTCATCACTCCTTCTAGTCTTCTGATACAAAACCTGATTGATGTTCCACGTTCCGCCAGGTGAGATCGGCCGTTGCCGACCTCTACTTGCTGAAGGACTGGGGGAGTTTTGCTTCCGGCTGTTCTTTTGCAGCGCTGGCCGTTACAGTGGCTTCCCACTGCCAGTGGTATAGGAGCAGATCTCACCCAAAGATGCACTGAGAGCCAGGGTTTGGACCTTGGAACACAAGAAGTTGAATGAGCCGAAACCACTTTGTATGGAGGTCAAACCAATCAACAAACTCCCATGGTTCGCATATTGCGTGGCTGGTGGATATCTCATTTACAAGTTGCGAGTTGCTCATGAGCTGCCCAGTTCTGAGTTCTGAGTCGCCGTCATCCCGGAAGGCATATCCTGTGCCAAATGAGACCGCAGAAGAGAAGGCTCCAAAGCACAGCAACACGCGGAAGCAGGGCTGCAGTTTATATGGGGAAAAAACAAGGACGTTTCTGATTTTGAAGAGGTCAATCACCAGGCGATTTTTCATACGATTGAGTTTTGGCTAAAGATTTTGTCGGTCTTGGCAGGCAAAGAAATGCTTGGTCCTGGCAGAGGCCGCGAATATCGGATACCGGGTTGGAAGAACGGGTGCATCCCACTAAATGGGTCAAAAACATTCAAAAACATTCAAAAACCATATGGAACATCTATGAATATCTCATTTATATATGGTTTTATAATGTTTTATATGGGTTCTAGACCACTGGGACATCAGTTGGACAGTTGGCATGGTCCCTTGGAGGCGAAGCTCCTGGCGTTTGGCCCGGGAGAGACCTTTCAGGCGGCATTGGGCGAGGCGCGGAAATTCGGGTTAAACCGTGGGCTGCCCGGGCTGCCCTGAAAGATGTTTGGGTTTGCTGGAAATCTCATGGAAATCAATTCCGAATGTTGAAGATGCTGAAGAGCTCGGTATGATCGGAATCGACAGCATCATTTTCTGCTGGATTTTTTGGAGAATTCCAGTTCTTGTCAGGCTCACGACGTGATGCAAGCGGAAGGACCCACGAAAGTTTGGCATCCTCACTGGGAGTTTGTTGAGGGCTTGTTAGCTACCAACCACTAGAAAAGGTCTGAAGAACCATCCTTGCAAGGGTTCACCTTTGGAAGGGCTAGTTGAATCCTCTCAGCCTTGGTGTTTTCCAGGATCCAAAGTGAGAATCCAGCTGTTGCAACTGAAGGCCCTGGCCGCAGTGATGAGGAGACAACTCTCAGAAGCCCTACATTTTGCCAAAGAAAGCAGAATCTGGATGGTATTGATGGCCAAAACAAGTTTTCAGCTTGGACTCTGTTTTTGTTGATCGACAACCTGGGTATCCATCGCCAATCCCCTGCGAAAAGTTAAACGTATTGCAAGAAATCAACAAATCACCAAGGAATGTTGGCAGATGCTCTCGTGCTTGGGCCATCTGGCCCAGAGCCTGGCAATTTGGAGTGCCTGGCACAGGCTCATTGTCTCACTTCCGTCAGCTATCGACTGAGTGGTGATTTTGAAGGCTCCACGGAGGCTGCGCGGAAACTTGTGCAGTTGGGACAGAAGCATGGGCAATCCGAGCTGGAAGCATGTGGTGAGATTCTCATTGCAAGTGTGGCTCTGGCTCGTGCTGAGCCAACCCTTAGCTCTACCCAAATCTCAATGAAGCTGAAGCATGTGCAGCTTCTCCAGCGCGGCAGCGCTTTGCAGCAAGCTGCTGCATCCGCTGAGCGCGCCTGGCACCTCTCAGTCAGCTGGCCTTGCCGCTCTTCGTTGCAGATCTCCCTGCGCGGCGCGGCCCTGCTGCGGCTCTCCCAGGCGGCGCTGCAGGGCCAAGATGCCACAGCCTTGGCGCGACAGGAGCTGCGCAGCTTGCGGGGCTCCCGCTGTCAGGCGCTGCAGGTGGCTGCCATCACTGCCCTGGGGGCCGCCCAGCTCCCAAGGGTGGAGGAAGCCCTGGCACGGCTGCGGACGTTTGGCAGGGAAGCGGAGGGAGCACGGATGGAGGTGGCATTCATGGCTGCGAAGTATTGGAAGTCAATGGGGAAGGGATTGGATCAGGATGAAACTGATCTGGAGTTAGAGAATTGGGACAAGGCGACGGCATATCTTCAGCAGGCGCTATCTCTCGCGCGTGCTCGCCAAGATTTCATCTCGGAGGCGCATTTACTGTACACGAACAGTTCTGTAGAGGGGGACACCTTTTTTTTTACTTGGCGAGAATGGCGCCAGTTTCTTCAGCACAAAATAAATTGCAGTAAACCAAAGTGCCAAACTGGTCTCCTGTTGGTCGGAAAGATTCTCCTTGGGCTTTGTGGTGAAGCCACTACACCCCAGGAGCAATTTGGTCGGTCCATTGGTACCCTAATTTTGAACCATACCCATCTTCAATGGAGAAGTTCAAGGGAAACTCGTGGAAATCGTGAAAGATCATAGTAAATCATCATGGATAATTGCTGAAAATCAGGTTGTTTCCCCTCAAATAAGAAGCTGCAAAGAGGTGGCTGCCTTGCACTTCTTGACGGAGCTGCACCTGAAGATCGGGCTGCAGCCTCCTAGCCTCTTGGTGCATGGTGTAGATTTTTAGCGCTTTTAACCAGCAAAAAGAGTCAGTTCAAGCAGCAAAAGCTGGGATTTAACGTGATTTAAGCATTCAAAACGGGGGTCATATGGGCTTTCATGGGGTTGTCTGCGAATAGGGGACCCCCGAACCCCCATAAAACATGTAAAAAGCGGGTGATTCTTTCTCTGCCAAGGCTCGAATTTGCGAAGCAGCATTTCAGCACAGCTCAGTTGGGACTCAGATTGCCGACAGGTGGGATCAGGTCGGATCAGGTCCGGCAGCTTCAGGTAATTTCAGGTATCGGAAATTACCATGTTTAATGGGAAAATCCATTATAAAATGACTGATGATAATCTCTATAATTCTGTATATATTTCTTTATACATATGGGTATGGATCAATACCTATTAATAGAATGGGCTGACGCCCTGGTGCCGCCGACCCCCTTTCAAGGGTGCGGAT
>Ga0126342_10013161_pt1 | contig 14688 bp, 9 predicted proteins | sample Cyp1metagenome_FD_92528 | JGI IMG/M metagenome (GOLD analysis project Ga0126342, IMG submission 92528) | Coral microbial communities from Lord Howe Island, Old Settlement Bay, Australia - Cyphastrea 1 metagenome | ecosystem: Host-associated > Invertebrates > Cnidaria > Coral ... | reverse complement strand
TGATTTGAAATGGTGTATCAATGGCAAAGATTGTGGCTCAAAATGGATCTCAGCGAGAAAGATTGGGGTGCTCGGGTTGACTTCAAGTTGACACTGGGGCCGCCAATGTGTGTTGGGAGTGTTAACATGCTAAAAAACATATGAAATAGTCCTTGAAGGGGGTCACTCCCCCTGAAATGCATACCCTCTCATGGTTTAATGCCAAGCCAAGATATGGTTCAAATATTACTACCCTCCCATGGTTTTTTAAGGGAGTGACCCCCTCAAAAACACGAGTTTTTGATAGTTTGGGATATTAGTCATTCAAAAATGACTACATACCCTCTCATGGTTTTAAGGGAGTGACCCCCTCCAAAACACGAGTTTTTAGTAGATTTGGATATTAATCCTTCAAAAATTAATACCCTCTCATGGTTTTGGGGGAGTGACCCTTTCACCATTTGTTTAGTGGGAAATTGTAGTAAGGATGGCACATTGAAGCTCAAGAAGAGCGCTTCCAACAAATAGGAAGAACACCAACACATTTCAACTGAGTGGTGCAAAAAAACGTGGTGGTTTCAAGGTGACCTGGAGCTTGTGAAATCACATGAATTTTACATTTTGCAATGTCAACTCTTATTCTTAAGAGCAAGTAAGAGTCAATAAGAGCCAATAAAAGTACCAGGGGGGTCACCCCGAACACCATCACCCTATCTTTCTATGAAATCATGTTTTATCACTAACTATAGATATATTTGGTCACCCCCCCATGATATATATATATATATATTTATATATACCTAGAAGCATTTTATATGGGAATTACCATGTTTCTTTTGCATGATCATTGGAGTAGATCATGGAGGGGTGAGCATATATTTACCATAGACCCACTCATTACCGTAATTGTAAACAAATTTGGCTATCGTTTGGGGCCCCACCGTGCAGTTCTGGTACAAACGGCTACATATATGGGTTATACCATATGATGAGCATGGTTTATTTGGTATATCGGGTGAATGGCTAGTAAATGGTAGCACCACTATATGTATATATATATATATATATGCAATAGATGTGCATAATCAACAATAGGTATATAATATATTATATAAAACAATACAATACAAGATAACATGGTATATAATATAATAAAATATAGTATAGTATTCTTAAATATAAAACAATAGAATAGAATAAACAAATATGCAACATCACATGACAAAATAAAACAAAATATCATATTAATATATTATATTAAATTATATTCAAAAAATGTATTCTATTGTGGTTTATTAAAAACAAAATGCATATACACTGTTTCAAAAACTAAAAATGTTATACATAAATATATACGCACTATATATACAATAGCTAAATAATATATACTGTATCCAATATAGAACAATATAATATAACATGATATATAATATGCTACAATATTATATTATATAATATATACACTATATTATATATATATATCAAAAATATATTGTGTGTATAAGTATAAATTGAAGTATATGGTTGGAGAATGTTGGAGATATTTGTGGATATTTCATCGACTCCTGGGATGCACCAAAGATGTTGGAATGGGTCAGTGTGTAAGCCAAACATTTGATCATATGGAGGTTTCCTGAAATCATACCCCTAAATCATCCGAACTTCTAAACGATCCATATCGATCCATCTTGCTATCGTTCCCAGCTTTCAACACTATGTCAAAGAAGAAACCATTGGATCGCTACGAGATTAGCACCTGGAATCACCCGTTTAGAAACTGCCCCGTCTCCAAGCCAAACAGCCCTAGAAATCCATGCCCCGCAGCAGTCGTCGCGGTAACCCGGTAGGCGCACCCTCGAATCCATGCTCCGAGGATGGTCATCAGCAGAATGGAGAGATTCAACCTCAGCGTTCAGTTGGGGCCTACATAACTCCAATTTCACTATAGTCACTATGGTTTATGGTATGCAAATAACGAACTAGTTACTGGGGCGAATCTGTTAACCAACTTATAAACCAACTCAGCTTTCGATGTAAATGAACCTAGGATTTTTTTGGTAAACCCCCAGTTCACTGCAAAGGGAGGAGGTATTCATTTTAATAGCAATGTACCCTCCGGTAATCAAACATGGCTTGCTCAAAAATGGCTATAAACCATGAATTTAGTTCAGAGACTTCCCACAAGGTGGCGCCCCCCAGTTATAAATGGGTTATAATCCCATTAACTAGTTCGTTATATCACCAACAAAAACAATAGTGAAATTGGACTTATAAATTCACACCAACCACTCGCTATAATAAATCAGTTATAATTTCCATGAAAAACCCACATTTTCCGATGGTTTCCACACGGGTATCACCAACTTCACCGATTCCGAACTGGGGCACCACCCTGGTATCGCCAGGTTTGACCGTTGGATCATCCCGATCATCCCTTTTCAGATTTTCCCTATGGGAAATTGATCACCATCCAGCGAGCTGGTAGCCGGGGTAACCCTACAATGTGAGGCCCCCGTTCGATAGCTAAGTTGGTGAACATAACTCCAATAACTATGGTTTATGGTACTTATAACGAACTAGTTACTGGGGCGAATCTAAACCAACTTATAACTCGGGGGGCCTCACATTGTATGGATGGTTGGTGGTTTTGACCACCTTGAAAAATATATGTCAATGGGAAGGAACAAAAACCCAGCGTGCTATTGGGGTAGCCCTATCTGGTTGGTGGTTGACCTACCCCTCTGAAAAATGATGGAGTGAAAGTCAGTTGGGATGATGACATTCCCAATATATGGAAAGTCATTAAATTCCATGGTTCCAAACCACCAACCAGAGCGAGCTGGTAGCCGGGGTAGCTCTATGACTATGGAAACCTCCATATGTTTAAACTTACAGGGTGGTGCCCCATAGTTAGCTAAGTTGGTGTATAAGTCCAATAACTATGGTTTATAGGTGATCTATCTATAGTTATTGGGATTATAACCCATTTATAACTGGGGGGGGCACCACCTTGTACCATAAAAATTGCTAACCAGGTCTTCGATTGGATCCTCCGGGTACAAAAAATTCCCCACAACTCATCTCGCGGAGAACTGTGAACTGTTCATCGCCATGACTCGGTAGTGGGCCGCAAGGTATTCGGCGATCATGCCGATTCGGCCACGAAGACGAATCACTTCGTTGTGGAGGATCGCCAAGCGGGTTTCCATGCGATCGACATGATCGAAATGTCTGCCAAACACGTCGACAAAGTCTGTCGGCGGGAAAAGCTCCACAACCAAAGGCTCCACAACCAAAGGCTCCAGGCTCCACAACCAAAGGTCCGGCTGTGCTCCGTCCGGCACTAGGTTGATTTGGAAATCCGACCCCATCGTATTGTCTTTGATGAGATCGTGAAGGCGTCTGCTGAACAGAATGAGAAAATAGCGACTGTCTGGTTGTAACTCGTCGCCAAAATCAACCCAGTGTCGGTGAAGATGTGGCTCTGAAAAATATGACTTCGTCAGTTGGGATTATGAGATTCCCAATATATCGAAAAATAAAGTTCATGACAGTTCATGTTCCAAACCACCAACCAGGACTTGTTCATTTTGATGGAGTTGATATCATTGCCATATTATCATATAATAGGTTCTTTTGGTAATGGATGGCCAAACTTAGATACCCTGCAAAAAAATAAATTCTTAGCTGGTGAACGTAGATAATCCCATTGATACCAAAGACTAAAGGATTAGTTTCTACCCATCCAAGATTGGCCTCGGATGGATGGCAAGCAAGATAATCGAAATTGACCCCCTGAAAACCCAGCAACTGCCGACTGCTGTCCACCAAGGTTTGCTTAGGGACATAATGGGCCATAGTTACATCGCAGAGACGATTAAAACAGTCTGGTAAAACCTGAAGTCCTTTCGTGCACATCCTAAAAAAGGAATAAAAGATACATAAAGATACTATAAAACCGTCTTGGTTAAGATCTTCATCTACTCATTGTTTTCTTGGATTTTGTTGAGGTGGAAAGAGAAAAATCACAGAAGTCCAACAAGAAATTCTGATTTTCTGGTGGATTGACCAATGTGCCAATTTCCAGAAAAGGTGTGTGGCAACTTTCTGAAGGCCAAAAGCTAGATCCTCATCTAGCAGCCTCAAACTCTGGTTCTTTTCAAACGTTGACATTAAGGCCTTCCGGACTTGATGTCCCAAACTTCTCAAAACGAATTCTTCTGCTCAAAGGCTCTGCATTTCCACCGCGTTGGCGGCATCAAAGCTTCACTTCAAAGCTCCATGGCAGTGCCTGCCACATGCACAAAAGATAGTGCCGCTCCTCTGAAGGCACCAAAACGTTGCACCCGAGGTCAGTGCCGCCTCCATGAAGGCACTGACAAGGAAACTTGAAGGCACGGAGTGCCTCACTTCCAAAAAACCATCTTGAATCAATTCAGGCAACTAACATACCCTCTGGTAAACTAACTTGGATAGCCCCCCCAAAAAAAACATCCAGTGGGAAACTGCAGAAAATTAACATCGACTCAGCATATCATTCGGAATATGTGTTATCTCTAATCTCAGCCAATTAGCCTCTGGTAAATTAACATACCAGCCTATTTTTATGGAAACTTAATGGGAAGTAATGGGATCTTTCATGGGATCTTTCATGGGATCTTTCATGGGATCTTTCATGGGATCTTTCATGGGTATTTACCCTCTGGTAAACGTTCACTATGGAAAGATCCACCATTTTTCAGTTCGGTAAATCAACTATTTCAAATTGCCAAATCTTAGATACCCTGCAAAAAATTACATTCTTTGCTGGTTGGTAGATTCTCCCATTGATACCAAAAGACTAATGGATTAGTTTGTAACCATCTAAGATTGACCTAGTTCACTGGGCCATGGCTTCTATGTCGCACTTTCAACGTTGACCGGAGGCGCAAAAAGGATCACCATGTGGGGTTCCCCATGGTTCACCAAAAAAACGGAGCGCTTGAGGCTGGAACATCAAAGAGGCCTTACTCAGCACCTAGGGTACAAACATGGGATTTTCCATGGGAGTTTATGGTGACTTAATGGGAATTAATAGGATCTAATGGGATTTACTGGGGTATATATATATATATTCTCTGGTTGATGGTTGGCCCCTGTGAAAAATGATGGAGTGAAAGTCAGTTACAGTTGGGTTTGTCACATTCCCGACTGAATGGAAAAAACAAATCATGTTCCAAACCACCAACCAGTTCTAAGGGATCTCAAAAAAATGGGCCAGATGGTTTGATCTGGGATTTACCCGCTAATGGTAAACATACAAAAAGCGATGGAACATCACCATGCTATAGCTGGATAAATCAACTATTTAACTATGGCCATTTTCCAGTTCGCTATGTAACAAATTTCCAGAGGGTATATCCCAGTAAATCCCATGAAAGATCCCATGAAAAGTCACCGCTACTAACCACCACTATCCACTACTAACTAGTCCAATTGCCATATGATGGGATGATCGAAAGAGTCTAATCATGTGGGGTTGATCAAATCCCCACAGGTACTTCAGGAATATTTGAAAGCCAGATTGAAGCAAAGTTATAGAGGTAACATGACCAATTTTTTCGGCCCCCGATGGTGGCTATCATTTACCTATTGTGGAACGAGCTATGGAGCTTAAAAAAAGGCTTTATCTGGGATTTTTTCCGGCTTTAAACAGGGTTTTGAAATGGGATTTACGTGGTGGTTAATGAACCTACTGAGTTTACCATCACAATGATCATTCTAACGGGAAACACTAGGGGCAAGAAATCGTGATATGGGGATATATATATATATAGATGGATATAGTAGGATATATACGGAAGAATGTGATATCTGGGTTTGCCCATTTTGGTTTCATACATATATAAGATTATAAGGGAAACTCTTTTCAGACAAACCTGTGAAGCAACCCCCAAAAAGATAGACAATGTTAAATCTATCATTATCTTGAGTTTCAATTCTACTAACTTCGATTCTTTTTTGGGTGTTGCTACAGACATCCGTAGATGAAAGCCAGCATTGGACCATCGAGTGCGGAAAACATATGGATGAGTTTTGGGGATACTTCAGTGCAGGATGACATAGGTTTGTCAATCCAAAAAATTGGGTGCCCTCAGGTTATGACTAACGGTTTGCTATGGAAATTCACCATGTCTAATAGGTAAATGATCGTAAATAGTCTATGAATGGGCTATGTTCAATAGCTATGTTAAATAACCAAAGGATATATCCAAAGCTATTGCAATTTTCATGGGACACATATTCTTCACCATGAGATCTTGGGGTACCCATTTGTGTACTGCGCAAAAAATGGTGAGCCGATCACGGAGGGTGTTTGTTATTTAAATATTGAAACCAGATCGTAGACAAACCCACATCCAAGAACAACAGTGAGTTGGTTATACCCCATATTGGACTTAAGCTTATTATTGTTTATCTCATCAAATTATAACATATCAATACCATGGCCATTAATCAGTAACAAAACCATGGGTCTGGCTGAATTATAGCAACATAAAACATGGAATATATTAATTCACCAGTCACCAGCCTGCAATAGGGGAATTTTGGGATTGTTACCCTCACCAACCATCATCTACAGCGGCCTCATGTGCATCCCAGTTGGTTGGTAACAGCCATCTTACAAAGTCACCTTGTTCTCGTCTCTTTAACAGATCCCCAGTTGGATTCATGAAAAATGTGGCAAACCCAATGCTATACATAAACAATCCCAAAATCGCAAAATGAATGGGTTCAAATAGACCATCCCCAGTCATGGTAGTTTCATTATTAAAGCGTTATATATTTGCCACTTACGAATTGGGATGCCGCTTTCGTTTGGAAATCCCTTCCTGGACTAATTTTATCTAATATTCGGGCGTGGATTAAAGCAACCCTCAACAAAAATAGAACGTAATTAGTTCTTACTAAAGGTACTAACGTAGGGGTAATTCTAGTGTAACCTTTTCACTCTTGGAGGTGGTACTATAATCCCATTCTTGTAGATCATTGTAGCAACCCCTAAAAAATAAGATGTTAAAATTTGTTTCTTACAAACTGCTATCCTGTTGGAAGGTTCTATAACCTGGAAAACAAAAACAAACAAACAAGTACAAAGTGGAACCCGTGGATAGTGAAATTGGTTTATAACGCCCATGAACTATTTCTTGATATGTCTAGAATAAACCCAATCGTTCACCTAGTGAAATGTCAACCACCTTACAATGTGAGGCCCCCCAGTTATAAGTTGGTTTAGATTCGCCCCAATAACTAGTTCGTTATAAGTAACATAAACCATAGTTATTGGAGTTATGTGCACCAAATTAGCTATCGAACGGGGGCCTCACATTGTATCATAACTTCGCCCAACTCGTTGAATCCAAAAATCCATGGCACTAGGGGAACCACAGATTCCATCGTTTTGACAAAGCCAGGACTGCCACAAGCGCCCAAATAACAGTTTTTTCATTGGAATGAAATAACTCCTAAAAATATGGTTTTAACAACTGGTTGGTTTCATATCATCATAACCCCATAAAGGCAACATGTTATACTGGTTGGTGGTTGACCTACCTTTCTGAAAAAATATGACTTCGTCAGTTGGGATGATGACATTCCCAATATATGGAAAAATAAAATTCATGTTCCAAACCACCAACCAGGACTTGTTCATTTTGATGGAGTTGATATCATTGCCATATTATCATATATTATCTAGGTTCTTTTGGTAATTGTTTGAGAATAGCTGGTTGGCTTTATATCATCATAATCCCAGAAAAAATAACATGTTATACCCTCTGGTGAACTAACATAGCAATTGAAAATGGCCATTTATAGTGGATTTTCCCATTAAAAATGGTGATTTTCCATTGCTATGTTAGTTCACCAGAGGATAACTGTGGTGCAGGAACCACCAAATCATTTCACTCAGGGCGCCAAATTGTGTGCGCTGTTCCACGGGTTCACCCGGAGCTCCACCAAGCAGTAGGTGGTCTCGGCGCCGCAATTTCTTCAGCAAACAATGGTGATTTCAACTGGTGAAAAATGGGAATAACACCAGAAATACTAGTCCCATATGCTCCATGTATGGTATATGTACCTACATGTGGGTGATTTTTAGGGCCACTGTTGGTAAATATTCCATACATGGAGCATATGGGAGTGGTTAATCATAGGTAAGAATGGTGAATAATGGTTAGAATGGGATGTTTAATGGGTATCCTACTGTGGATGGTTGCGAAATCCCGCACCACCAAGAGGATGGTTGAAAAAACATGTTGAAACCCCATCAAAATAATGGGATGTTTACCATCTATCAACTGGCGCAGGATTTCGCTGGCCCATCCACAGTATGTAAAAAACCTGTGTTTTTGGTGGTGTTCTAGAGGGAAAACAATGATTTGATTTAGTTAAAATCGGGATATACGTCCATGAATGGAAAACACAATTCTATTTTTAAGATATTTTGACATGGAGACAGCAACTAACGAGGAATTTCACCCCAGCATGAGATTGGTTTTCACCATATGAAGGTGGGGATCTAAGTAATGACAATAGTCAGACTTCCGCGGGTAAAGCATTGGCAGGAAGCTGGGGTCCCAAAAAAAAAGGCAAAAAAATGTGTTTTTTAGATAGTCAATCCCAGATGTTCCATGTATGGTGTATTTCCCTAAATTTGGGCAGTTTTTGTGGTAAATGCTGATACATATTCCATACATGGAGCATAGGGGGTGATCATTCGCTGACTCAGAAATCTATGAGCACTTCCTAGCCAATTTGTAGCATTTGCACGCTGTCAACAGCATTTTGGAAGCGCAGCCTCCATTTGTACCTTACTTGCAGCATTTGAGAGTCACAACCTCGTCACTGGACCCTGTCTAGCAGAATGAATCTAAATTTAAATATCAATCTAAATCTAGCAGAATCTAGCACATACTACCCGAAACCTGCTTGTGTACTGCCTATAGCGTACCTCACACACTCATTATCTGTCTGTCTGTCTGTCTGTCTGTCTGTCTGTCTGTCTGTCTGTCTGTCTGTCTGTCTGTCTGTGTGTCAGTCTATCTATTTATCTATCCAATCTAAACTACTCTACTCTAATGTAACCTAATCTAATCTAATCTAATCTATACAAATCACCAACTAACATTACACACCTATGTGTAGTATATACCTTGCCTTCATCACTACCTAATTATGTACTCCTTACACCCTACATATACTACCTACACATGTTTCACAGCGTACCTATGTACGACTCATTGCATAGCGTGCCCATATACTATAGGACTGTTGTTGTTGGGAGCCCCCAGGCCACAGGGGGAGAGGGGACTCATCTGGGGGGGTGTGGTGATCCCTGCTTGATCTAAATTCTTCGGAAACAAAGAACTTTCGCGAATATTTTGCAACTTCACATTTTTCTTTCGTGGGGTTCTCAACCGCGAGCTCCAGAATGTCAGAATAGATGCCAGAAAGTACGTCAATAATAAATAATAGATGCCAGATAGAATGCCAGAAAGAATGTCAGAAAGATGTCAGATAGAAGGTCAGAATATCTACATATAAATATATAAATAAATAAATATAAATATAAATAAATAAATAGATATAAATATATATATATATAAATACTTCCAGATGGTATATCAGAAACTATGTCAGAATAATTGTCAGGGCCGGGATCACTGGGATCACTCGACCGCTCCGAGGTTGGGACTGACAGCGCCAGAAGAAGTAAGTTTCGCAGCTGCCTTGGCCGTCCCAAGGTGTCGGGCGTGGCCGTGGGTTAAAAAAAAAAAAAACACTGGCCATTTGGAGGTGTCCTAAGTCATGGGGGTACCCCAAATGAATGATTTACAATGGAACATCTTACTAAAATTGATGATTTGGGGGTATCCGTATTTTAGGAAACCTCCATTTCAGGTACCTAAATTGGCCGTACCTACCATGTTTTTTAGGCCTATGGAAGGGCATATGTAACGGGATGTGAATCTATTCTAGCGTCCTGAAATTTCCATTGATATAATTGGAATATGTCCTAATATTGATATCATTGGATATCATCAGGTCTATAACTTGTAATGCAAGTCATTTTGTAGTCGGATCGCCACATTGGTTTTAGGGATCCTCGATAGCCAAGTGGCGAGTCTTGGATATCCAAGACTCGTTGTTTCCATCGTTTTGGGATTGATATCTACATATTCACTGTATATATATATATGTATGTATACCTAGTCCATGTTCAACCCTCTAGGATTGAAAATTGAAAATTCTATTCATGTTAAGTACCCCCTCAAGGTATAAGATTTACCCGAGCATTGGTCCAATATACATCATGTTATATTTATATATAATATTATATAATATGTATATATATACGTATGTATATACCCAACTCCTCATTTGTAGATAACTTTTTATCATTACATAAAACCTCCATTTCTGGGGAGTTTTCCATTGACACGCGTGATTACCGGAGGATAAAAAAGGGTGGTTCTTAAAATGGGGCATCCGGGCATCCCCAAAACCATGGGTTTCAACACAAAATGGTCTAATGACTTGGATGATTTGGGGGTACCCCTCTTTGGGAAACCTTCATTAGTTCCATTTAATTCCCATTAACTCCCACTAGATTAAAAAAAAAACAAAACATAAAATATCCATGAGTTGCAAACAAAATCCACATTGTCATTATCATTTCTTACTAACAAAAAATGGAAATAAATATGATCATGCAGTTGTTTCTTTACAAAATAACATCCCATACTTATATACAATTATCCAATCTCACCTCCGGTTCGGTTTCCCCAAAGAAACACACTGAGGTCCTGACGAAGCCTCTAAGACCGTCATCAAGAAGAAAACCAAGGCTAAGCGTCCTTCCCTGGCGTCCACTTGGCACTGGCTAAGCAGGTTGGAATGGCGATGAATCAATTACCTTCAGTGATCCCCACAAACTGACAGTCTATCTGGCTGTCTGTCTGGCAATCGAAGATAGAAAGATAGATAGACAGAAAGACAGATAGATATAGATATAGATATAGACATAGATATAGATAGAGATAAAGATATATATATATATAGAGATATAGATAGAGATAGAAATATAGATTAGATTTAGATTAGATTTGGATTAGATTAGATTAGATTTAGATAGATACATAGGTAGATAGATAGGTAGGTAGATAGATTCTAGATAGATAGGTAGGTAGATAGATAGGTAGATAGGTAGATAGATGGGTAGGTAGGTAGATCCATAGATCCATAGATCCATCGATGGATAGATGGATAGATGGATAGATCCATCGATGGATAGCTACATAGCTAGATAGCTATATGCAGATATACATGATGTTTCCTCATTGCAAAACGCACGCTTTCCAGTACCAACAACCTTCACAAAAAGCCCGCCGGTGTAGCAACATGACGCACCACCAGCGCTGTCCATCCTTGAATCCTGGGGCTCAACGAATGCTGGATCCACTGCGACATCAAACATGGTCAATCTTTGGTAGTGCACAGAAACAAACATGGTCAAACATGGTCAAACATGGTTTACCTATATTAAAAAGGGATCATTAATGATGGTTAATGATTGTTAATAGTGGTTAATGATTCAACATGGGATCTCAAGATTCACAAACAAGGGGGTACAAACATGGGATTTTCCATGGGAGTTTATGGTGACTTAATAGGAATTTTCATGGGATCTTTTATGGGATTTACTAGGATATATATATATATATTCTCTGGTTGGTGGTTGACCTACCTCTCTGAAAAAATATGACTTCGTCAGTTGGGATTACTATTCCAAATATATGGACAAATAAAATTCATGTTCCAAACCAACAACCAGCTATGTTCCATTATAGCAAAAAAATAAAGGATTGAACTACCTATCCAGCCAGTTGTCTCTGCTACAGCTTTGGGACTGGGAACCCTGACGCTTCAGAGAATTCAGCTTCTCTATTCAGTACCAATCTTGGATACCAATAGTTAATTTGTTAGGTGGTAGGTAAATAAATAAATATATATATATATAATATGTACAATTAGAATACATGTAGATATACAAATCCCCATTTACAGCAACATACTGTGGATGGAAGAAATCCTGCACCAGTTGGTAACTATAAAGTAACTATGAAACACTGTAAATAATGGAATTTTAACGAGATAAACCAACTACCAATCGGTGCAGGATTTCTTCCATCCACAGTATAGTCCAGCACCATGGGGCGGGTTCAATCATCCCCATTGTGGTCTCATGCAAATTTTGCTTAAATCCAAGCATATTCTTGGTTCAACTTGTAACATACAGCATTTGTTCGGCTAGTAGTTGCGTTGGTTAAATGTCACTTAAATGTCTTGAATCCAACCATTCTTGGCTAGCTATGCCGTTAAGCCAAGCCAATTCTTGCTCACAAAATTCACATCAACAAGTGAAAAAAACTTGCCGTTTCATTGTACTGGTTGGTTGATGATCCAAGATATTGGTTGGATTTGGTTGGTATAATCAGCCAACATGAACAGGGACCAACCCTTCCAACGTGCGCAACCAGTCCTGCAGTCACAAAGGCCAAGGCTTCCATTGTGGGCCTGGCTGTGCAGGCCGTTTCGCAAGGAGCAGCAAGCTTCCAAGGCTTTCTCCCAGCAAATGAACATGGATATGTGTATGTTATGTAACATGTGTGTGTACATATAATATATATATATATTATATTATATTATATTAAACATGTATTCACCAAACCGAAAAGTTCCGCCATTTTGGGGTAGTTACCATTCTTAACCATCATTCCAGTGACCTCGCAGTGAGGTGGTTAGACTTCATATATGCTTATTACTTATTACAAACAATCATGATACACATCCATCTAAACGTAATTCAAATACACTGGCACTACGGAAAAAAATCTAACCACTATGAAAAATCTCAAAAAACGGACTACAACTTGCTAAGGCTTCTTTTTGTTGGTATGTTTTTGTTGCATCATCTCCGAGTCTCCGAGTCTCCGGACTCATGCTTCCGTGTGCGGGTGGTCACCAAGATGAGCAGCAACTGGGCCGATGGGATATGATGGGCTCAGGTCAGCAGCGGTCAGCGTGGAACATCATCGAACTCAATGAGGAATTGTCCATGGAATTATCTTTTGCAATGTTAGTCATGTTTGATTACCAGAAGGTAGGTATCATTCACTCCAATGATATACTCCAATGTTAAACTACCAGAAGGTAAGTCATTATCAACAAAAAAACGGAGTGATTACCAGAACCAGTTTTTTTGGTTTCACTCCCCATGATGCACCACCATGACCAACAGCATCCATAACGGTCAACCAGATCAAACCCCAACGTCAAACGTGGCGGTTTGCAAAATCCGCGCACTAAACAACGGGAGCATATGGAAAAATCATAGGAACATCTGGGAAATCCCTTATGACTGGATGGGAGTTTTTTTCGGGAACACCACCAAAAAAATATCTATAAATAGGAGAAATTGCTGGAGACAAAGTATGGGATGTTTCACCAGATCCATCGGATTCCCTCCCTGATGATCCCGGAGGTAATGTATCTCACCAACAAAAAAAGGGGGTACATTTCCATGGGATTTTCCATGGGGGTTTATTGTGACTTAATGGGAATTGTCATAGGATCTTTGATGGGATTTACTGGGATATATATATATTCTCTGGTTGGTGGTAAAACAACCCCTCTGAAAAATATTAGTCAGTTGGGATGCTGAAATTCCCAATATATGGAAAACAAAAAATGTTCCAAACCACCAACCAGTATATGATATTATATGTTGGTTTTCCAGTAATTACCCTCTGGTAAGCTAACAGTTTGCGAACTGGAAAATCAGCACTGTTAATGGCTAAATCAACTATTTAACTATGGCCATTTTCAATAGCTACGTTAAATTACCAGAGGGTACTTGCGGTACATTCCATAAACCATCTCAGTTATGTTTGGGTTAATAACCCAATGACCAACTAGACCCTCGACAAGGGCATAAGCTAGGCGTCTACCCCAAACTCTTGGCGTCGTTTTGCACCAATTCTTATGGTTCATTTTAGGAATTGTTCGAAAAAAAGGCGACAAAAATAATTGAGTTTCAGGCGAAAAATGCAGCCAACCCAGCCCTCAACGCCCAGTTTTTTGTCCGCTGCTCATCATCTGGGCTTCTGCAAAATCCACATCGGTTCGGTCTCTTCCTCCGTCACGAAGACCGTAAGACCAGCGCCTTGGCATTGCATCAAGCAGAATCTATGCCCTCAGCCCTCAAGGAAATGATCCGGATCTACGGTGGATTCTCGATATCTCCGGTGTCAAACATAGGCAGCATCGAAAATCCACCAGTTGGTTTCATGATTTTCCCAGCTAGACACCTTCATTTCTGATTTTCAATTGCCTCATTTCTCTGGTGGTTAACAATTGCCACGTTTGATTACTGGATGGTATGTGAGTTTACTGGAGGGTATTCATTGGCATTGCCAAGCTTAGATACCCTGCAAAAAATGACAAATTCTTTGCTGGTGAACGTAGATAATCCCATTGATACCGAAAGACTAGTTAGGATTAGTTTGTATCCATCTAAGATTGACCTAGTCTTTTCCCAAATGTTTCCAATGTTTTCCCATTTTCCCAATGTTTTCCAAGATTGACCTAGGGTCTACCCTCTGGTAT
>Ga0126342_10013160_pt1 | contig 14689 bp, 11 predicted proteins | sample Cyp1metagenome_FD_92528 | JGI IMG/M metagenome (GOLD analysis project Ga0126342, IMG submission 92528) | Coral microbial communities from Lord Howe Island, Old Settlement Bay, Australia - Cyphastrea 1 metagenome | ecosystem: Host-associated > Invertebrates > Cnidaria > Coral ... | reverse complement strand
CAGTGCCACACCCCCACCACACCACAGGGGGGGAGGGGGAAGATCTCATATGGGACCAGTATATGGGACCCATCCCATATGGGGGGGGGGAGGGGGGGGGTGGCAGGGCCTGGTGCATATATATATATATATACATATATATACATATATATACGTACATATATATATATACATATACACATATGTGTATATATATATATTATATTATACATACATAATATGATATAGGTATCCCCACTTTTTCTCGCTTCAGCCGCTTCGCCAGCAGGATTTGACTGCGACCATGCGAGGAAAGTTCGACTTCTTCTACAGCCCATGGGATCTCAAGGCTGAGATTGGGCCCAGAAAGCAAAAACGAAGAGGAATTAGATACCCTCTGGGAGACTAGCACAGCTATGGAAAATCACAGTTAAAATAGGTAAATGAACTACCAATTTCGCTATTTTCAATAGCTACGTTAAATTACCAGAGGGTAACCAGAAGACATTATTGTAATCTAATGGGATTTGGATTTATAGGAAATGTTAATAGGATTTTTTCATGGCACATCAATATAATATAACCAACTATCATTACATATATTATTATTTATTAGTATTTACCCAAAGATGATCAAACTGGTTCAATCGCACCATCTCGTAGCTATTGATTTTGGCGTGTCGAAGATTGTCCAACAGAAATGGGGAAACTCTTACTGAGTGCTTGGGAAAAGGGGTGATCTCAACAACTGATATATACATAAAATCACCCTGAGGTAGATAAAATGTGGAATTTTCGAAATGATTGCTGTAATCTTCCACTAAAAGAGATAAGGGGTATCTATGTTGGGTGCAACAAAAACAATGAGATCCTCCCGGGCTTCACAGGGACGGGTGCAAAAGGCGTCCTCTTGAAGAGTTTGAACGCAGAATTCTATGGAGATTCAGGACCTCTTTTGCCCTTAGAATCGTGCTTCCAAACATGGGGTTTTATATGGTTTTATATGGTTTGAATGGCTTTCTATGGAATAAACCAGGTTTGATATGGTTTTTAAATGCTTATCTCAGGATATCCAGCGCCAGGCTGGACACAGCTTGGGCTATGCCATCATCAACTTTACAGCAGGGCAGCACAGTGGGCTGCGACAGTGGGACTTGGGGACCCGACCCATGGGGGTTCCCTGGAAAAGCGGAGATGGATGGACTGGATGGATGGATAGACTGGATAGATATGGCTTTGTTTTAAAAGAGGGGATACCCCTAGAATCCCCAAATGGCCAGTTTACATGAGGAACAGCATGACTGATAGATGATCCGGGAATCCGGGGTACATCTTGCAGATTTGACCATTCATCATCTAACGTTCCTATGGAAATTCGCAGTTTTTTTCACGAGGGAAAGCATCGGAATTCATCATAATCTTCACCATCATAAGGGATCACACAAATCCACCAGCCCCTTTGACAAATATGCTGAATCTGACAATGGCATCAACATATCTTCATAAGGCATGATGATGATGATGATGATGATCATCATCATCATCATCATCATCATGGATCACATTTACATCTACATATTGAAAGTCTACCGACATGGCATTTCAAAAAGACGCAACCCTGCCGCAATTTCGGCGCGGAGCAACGTCAGGGTTGCACCGAACATCTTCTATACATGAAGGTTTTAATGGGAAATTCATCTATAAACTGTGTATATATATATGTAATCTATAAACGTGTGAATTTCCATTGCAACGTTTGACTACCGGAGGGTACTATGTCCCGAATTCCAAGGTCTCTGGATCTTCCCATCTTTGTTGGGTTCAATTTGGTCAAATACTGTTGACACATCCATATATATATGTATATATCCCATATTTTTAACGCAATTGACGTGATCCTGAATTGTCCTTCACAGGCTGGCCATATGGATATGCGGCCAAGGCATTCTTGGTACTAAAACATCATAAACACACCATCCATTCTGGGGGAATCAGAGAATTAGAACGACCCCACTGCGACGTCATGGAATGATGATTAGCATTGGGATAACTCAAAAATAGAAACTTTTTCAGGTTCGTTAATTATTGTAATTTGTCAAAATACAAATCCAGATCCATTTATTGGAACATCTATATATGGAATAGTGATTCTCGTCATCCCTTCTGAACCAACCAGTAGACTCTGTAGTTCATGGAATGACATCGCGCACTTTGGACACTGCTTATTTCTTTGGGGTAAATACAAAGGACCCCAGTTGTGTTAGTTGATTTTTAAACACCATTAGAATATCCAATCATTAGCTATAGTCAGTTCGCTACCAGCCGCTACCATAAACATCCATAAACTACGGCTATGTAGGTGTAAATCGTCGGAGGATCCCACTTGGTAAGTGGTGAATAACCCTGGTTAGTGCGTCCCTGCTTCATGGGATATGCCGTTATGTAATTGTATGGGTGGACTGACCCCAGTTACTAAGCACTTACGATCCGCAGGGTGATCCTCCAATAACTATGTTTGTTGGTGTGAAAAACAGTAAAGAAAGATTAAAACACCATTAATAGTTGTTAACTATCTAGTCTATCAGCATATTGTCAATGCTTAAGACGGTTAAGATGATGTTAACCATTAATGATCCATAAACATCCACTAACATCCACTGAATGCTACTTAAAACCATCAACTAAAGTTAACCATAGATGGTTAGTCCATCCCCCCCAAAAAATATTGTTTTTTCGGCCTCAAAAAACTTCTGAGGATTCCAGGCAAGCAGCCAAGTTCGACCAGCAATGGACTGACAAGGCGCAGAACGACAGCGGATATGTCATCTCCAGATACTGGAAATATCTTGTTTAACGAGGTTCAAAATCCCAAAACAATCGGACATGTTATGACATTTTGACCAACCCCTGAGGTGGATTTTTAGATGATAACGTACGAAAACCTACTAGAAGCTATCTGTTTCGGGTTGTTGTTTCTATGAATATGTGGTATATGTACAAACATGACTGGATGACTTTTAAAGGTAAATGTGTTGGGCCATAGAAAGATGACTGTGGATTACCTGGGATAATATGTTGGAACCTTCTGAGCTGCCGCGTGGCTAAAGTTGATTTGGCTTTTGGATGCTGTCTGTGATTCAAAGAAATGATGGTTTGTTTGGAGCTACAAATTCAAACATGTTTTAAAGACATAATTATTGGCTGTTTGCACTGTCTTTTCTTGTAGTCTGGCACAAGAAAGGGTACTGTACGACGGGCATTCGCCGACAATAATATGTGAACAAGGAGAACCCTTATTTTAATGCAACTAGAAGATGCTTCAGATACCGAAGTTTGTAGGACTAACCACGTTTGAAGGCCTTGGGATCTGGATATGTAACCTCTTTTGTCGAGCCGCGTTGACGAAGCATCAGCAGTTGGAAGATCACCTTTACTATCAGCATACATATATATGTATACACACACTATATGCAATATATTATATCTATGTCTGTACCTAGACTCCCAAGACCCCACACAAATGGTAAAAGTACTAAAACTTATGGGGTAGAACACCATTTTCATCGGTACTTGGAGGGTCTAGGTCATACCAGTAGTACCGCACAAGGCGGTGGCGGAAGTTTCAAAGATGAGAAACTATAGGAGAGGTGAGTTGTTGTGATGTGTGGATGGCAGAGCGTATACACTGATGGACCAAAAGGTGGTTGGCAGTGGTCACCTCAACTACAACTTCTGGATGTAGTATGGTGTGGTGTAGTGTAATGTAGTTGTAGTTGTAATGTAGTGGAAGTGGAAGTGGAAGTGGAAGTGGAAGTGTAGTGTGGTGCAGCGGAGTGTAGTGTAGTGGAGTTGCAGTTGCAGTTGTAGTTGCAGATTGTAGTGTAGTGTAGTGTAGTGTGGTGCAGTGGAGTGTAGTGTAGTGTAGTTGTAGCTGTAGCTGTAGCTGTAGCTGTTGTTGTCCTTGGCGTCGGCGTCGGCGTCGTCGTCGTCGTGGTGGTGGTGGTGGTTGTTGTTGTTGTTGTTGTTGTCGTGGTTGTGGTTGTGGTTGTAGTTGTGGTTGTTGTCGTCGTCGTTGTTGTTGTTGTTGTCGTCGTCGTCGTTGTTGTTGTTGATGTTATTTGTAGTCGTACTAGTAGTTGTAGTTTGTAGCTGTAGTTGTAGTTCCAGTTGCAGTTGTAGTTGCAGTGCAGTGGTAGTGGTACTGTAGTGGTAGTGTGGTGTGGTTTAGTGGAGTGTAGCTGTAGCTGTAGCTGCTGTACTGTAGCTGCTGTAGCTGTAGCTGTAGGTGTTGTAGTTGTAGTAGTAGTCGTCATAGTAGTAGTTGTAGTAGTAGTAGTAGTAGTAGCTGTTGTTGTTGTTGTTGCTGTTGGCGTTGTTGGCGTTGTTGGCGTTGTTGGTGTTGTTGGTGTTGTTTGTGTTGTTGGTGTTGTTGTTGTTGTTCTTGTGGCAGTTGTTGTTGTTGTTTCGGCAGTTGTAGCTGTTGTGGTAGTTGTAGTTGTAGTTGTAGTTGTGCATGCAAGTTTTGGACATCTCAACTGGCAAGAGTGCTCCGCATGAGGTGTTTTGTAGGTTTTGACTTGGAAAGGCGCTTCACGCCACAACGGCGTGCACTTTTTCCACACCCCCATTGCGAAAATTGCTCCAGACGTGAAGTGTTTTTAGCCTTCGAAATCTGCTTCGCCACAACGGCGTGCAATTTTTATCAATTTTTCATCTCTCATCTGACCACATGGCTCTGCACCCGCCGCTTTAGCGAGCCTACTTTTCGAGCCTCCGGATCTGCAAATCATTGGAAAAACACAGTGAATCGCGACTTTCTACCTTTTCGCGCGCCTGCATCTTCTTTCTACTGACTCTTTCTCTTTTGACTCTTTCTCCTCTTTGAATCTTCCTTTGCTTTTCCATCTGTGCATATTGTCGGAAGTTTGACTTCTAAACTTCCCTCGATGATGGTTGTAACAGCTACCTACCAGCTGGGATGCACCGTGCAGAACCTCTTGCGAAAGAAGCATCCGCCTTTGAAAGTGAGGAAGGCAAGGGCCCTGCGGAACCATGGGGCGGGACACCATGATCTCGACGTTTTCACATTTCGATGTCACCATTCAGATTGGTGGGGTTAGTGGTTAGCCCTGCGACCCACCAGGAGTGGATGCTAGTGGGGTCATTCAGCAAGCTGATAGCCTGAATTGAAGTTTTCCTTTCCATCGCTGGCAGCATAACATAGTATCACCCCACACCAACGAGCATCTTGTTATAGGTGCCTCAATCACCAGGTGTGTAGGTTCCAAGCCAGCTGTAGCCTTAGAATTTTAGGGAAAAACTTGCAGCAAACCCTTGAATTCTCTTGAATTCATGTAGACGAAGTGGGCTGCCATTTGCCCATCAACAATTCTGGTGCTAGGCCGGTTTGGCGAGGCATTAGTTATCTCGGAAACAGTACATGTTACCATGATTCGTGGAATACGTGGATGTTTCTTTACCCAATGAAGATTCGACCCCTCATCCTTTCACATCCATGGGTCCAAAAACCATCCCATTTTGGTGTTTTGAAGGGCGTTGTCACATGTTGTCACCTTGTCCCAGGCATCCATTCAGGGGCTTACAGCGAACATCGAATACTTCAGCAAGAATTTGAGTTGCCCGGTCCGCCCCCCCAGTCCGAACTGCAGGGCGGCTTGAGAAATCAATGTGGGCACCATGAGAACTCGTTCCTGCAGTGGTGGTTGCAACTTAGTGTTTTTTTAACGTTTTTTTGTGGGTCAAAAATGAGATGATTCACCGTCTCTTTCGAGTTGAACAAGTAGATGTTCAGAGATTTGAGAATAATTGGGACAATATTGGGACCATGTGAACAGTTACGTGAACATATTTTGATGGAACGTGGTCTTGAAAACGATCAGCGATTGGGCACCCATCTCTGTCCGAAAATGGGCCATTGCAGAGTCCGAGTTCCCAAAGTTTGCGGATACAACACTTGTTGGTTCTCCCTAGCAGCCGGACTGGTCAAGTAGGTCCAACACCACCTGGTACGTCTTTCGCCCAGATTTTAAGGCGGAGTTACCCTATGTCCCTATGTAGTTCTCTCCGTTTTACTTTGGGTGTCCAACCTCCCTATAAATCTATCTAGAGAGTTCAGCTATACACTCGTAGTTACTCGTTTCAGGGCTGTATCATGGTTACCAGAGTTCTCGATCGTGGCTGCTGAATCATGTTCCTGTCGTCGTTACCTTTCTTGGCCTCCTAACAATGACAACAGCATATAACAACTATAGTTGCATAATGTTGCATACTTTTGGACCTCAAAAAACCAAATAACATGAAATAACCCAATCATTTTCCTTTCGACCCGAGATCTCATCGCGTTTCATCGCGTTTCAGGATTCGCGTTTTGTCCCACTTTATCGCGATTCCGAAGGTTGGTCCCCGCTGGGGGACCCTTTTGTGCCACTTCAAGGTCTGATAAATTTAGAGTATACGTTGAAGTTGGAAGTCGTAGTGTCATGACACTGAGTGCCATTATGTACCATATTAATCCATATTATCATATATTATAATTACTTTCGAAAGATTTCGAAAGGACTCAACTTGCTATGTTGCATGATGACCTTGGGCTGTGACTGTTGTGTTTTTTCTGTCCAGCTTGCCCGAGCGGATAACTCGGTGGATCCATTTCAGCGAGTCTGTTTTTTTTTCCCATAGAAATCACGCTTGGGGTGGGGTTCTCTTCTGGAAACAGCAAACTAGAGGGGTGAAAGGAACATAAAGGAGCCATTGATAGATTGAACTATATCTATCTATATCAGTCTGTCTATATATCTATATATACAAATTATATTATATATATATTATATATCCCACTATAATCCCAGTGTTTCATAGAAATTCCAATAGTTATTCCATAATCATAATTACGTACTTTGCCATACCTTCTTGCAGCCGAAAGGGCCTAAGTTTGACTTTTTCTTTCCGGACACTGACCTCCATGTTGAAGCGTCACATGTCTGCAGGTTATTTGGGTTCCAATGTGTTTAATCAATGGATTGGTTTCAAGGAATAATTACAGGAAATCCCTATATATTTTATGGGAAAATCGTTGGTTTCCTGCAGATTTTTCCTTAAGCCAATCCAATTTGTTTGAATTATCATCCGGATTCAGACAAATGCATAATATATTATCAAATTAATTCAAATTAATAGAACCCATGGTTTTGAGGACTGCCACCGAATTCCATAAGTTTGTCATGTCATTGAGGATCTTTCACCATTGTGCTAGGACATATATCCTTCTATTACATCCTCAGCCTTGGATTGGTGGACTGTCAAAGATTGACCACTGATATTTACCCTCTGGTAAACTAACATAGCTATTGAAAATGGCCATTTAGTTCGTGGATATTCCCATTAAAAATGGTGATTTTCCATAGTTATGTTAAATTACCAGAGGGTATCCCAGCCCGAGATTCTCTATAGGCAATATGGCACCCTTGGAGTTGGCCGACGGTGACGTTGAGTCCCAATCCGTCAACTCTTGGAAGGCCGAGGCTTCGATTTTTTACCGAGGGCGGTTGGGAGGTTTCACCAAGACATGGCGATGTTTGATATTTGCTCACATTGAATATCATGCAATATATATGGAAGTTTCCTAAAGTGGGGATACCCCTAAATCATCCATGTTCATGGGGTTTTCAGTTGTCAACCATACATTTTGTTGGTACCACCATTTCTGGAACCCTCCACACATGTATGTATGTATGGATATATAATATAATATAATATAATATAATACAATATTGTATTATATTGTTTTATATTATATTATATTATATTAGATTATATTATATATTATATATATATATATATGTTATGTGTATATATATATATTTCTATTCAGAAAACCAACATTAATGTCATTTTGCGTTTGATAACGGTTGATCAACCCCTCCACTTATGGCCTTAAAATGCTGTTGAACCGGCGTTTTGTTGGGGAATCTTGCAGTTTTTAGACGAATCTAGCTGGTGAAGAACGCCAGTGTTGTTGATACGTGCAGAGATCAGATTGAATCATGAGGTGTTGCAAATAGTGGCTACATAGAGACGTCTCAAAATCGTGTAGAAGCACAACTTGGAGAGATCCATGCGACTGTATCCTAAATTATAAAACTGGGGGGTTCCACTTTTGAATGCTTGTACAGGAACCCCCGAGCTGCCTGAGTAAACTGATTACAACTGATTATTGGTGACTGGTAGCAGCTAGCTCATCGACTCCTGCAACAAGAATTTGTTTTGTTATTCTCATTATTGAAGCGTTTCATCCAATGAAACATCCAACTTGCATCATTTGTTTATTCCTCAGAGATACATATTCCATCATATTCGTTCTGAACAGTAATTTATCAATGTCGCCTGCTTAAATAACACATATCATCATCCTCAAGGAGAGATTTCATATAGACATGTCGAAGGTATCAATCCCAAGGGTTTTCCAACCCCTGGAAACCTGGAAATTCAGGGCCTTTCCGCACAGAAACTTGGACCCCAAGGCGTGTTGAATCTGGGAGCAGTGAATCTGAGTGTTCTATGGTGTTTTACCATAGGTTTGAATGGGATTTACTGGGATTTCATGGTGTTTCATAATAATTGTGGGGTAGTAGGGATACTTCATTCATGGGATTCTAATGGGATATTTATGATCTTCATCCACCCTCCGGCGTCAAACATGGCAAGCTGGGAAATCCGCAAGGTAAATCATCCAACAAGCTGAGTGATTTCCCAGCAAGTTTGATGACACCGGAGGGTACCCTCTGGTAATTTAACATAGCTATTTAAAATGGTGATTTATAGTGGATTTTCCCATGAAAAATAGTGATTGATTTTCCATAGTTATGTTAGTTTACCAGAGGGTAACCCAGGGAATATCCGCAAGGTATTTCAATCAACGGCACGATCCGATGGTCATGGAGCACCTCGTATTACATGGATTTAATGGAATATAACCTATATATAACCAAGGGACTATTCATGGCATGGGGCCACTATGGGATAGAGACATGTTCGGGATGGTCATGTGGCTGCGAAAATGACGCGGGGGAGACCTGATGGCTTATGGTGGTGGATTTAGCCAACAAATATAGATATGATATATATCCCCATGGAAATTTCCCATAGAGAATGGGGTCACTCAAGTTACCCCATTCTTTAGACAGAAAATGCCGGAACAGTTATTTTCCCTACATTTCCCGGGGAAAGTCCGAAAGGTCCTTCATGATTTTCTATGTAAATGTATCTGACCATTTTCTAGAGAGATAAGGATAGATAAGGGCTGAAGAAAAAAAATCAATCGAACTCTTGTCCGAATGCTTCCTGGGTCATTCCTGGGGAATGCTTAAAAAGGCCCATGCCCAGGGCCAAGTTCATCCTTCCATATCAAGTCATTTTCTAGGCAGCTGCTAGATTGATATCAAGAGACAAATTGATTGTGCAATGCATTTTCTAGACCTCTTTTGGGGTGCCCAAAAGCGTCACAAAATAGATCCAAATTCATCTAGATTTGTTGAAATGTGACAAGATGCGTTTCAATGTTCTATTCCAAAAGTGTGAAGACAGAATTTCAGGATTCAGTCAAGTGTGCCAAATTTTTGAAGTGCCAAGAAAAGATGTCTTTTCAATGAGGCACGAACCAAACAGAAAAAATAACATTCTGGGAACGCATGAAAAATCCTGACTCATACAATGTTTTGCTAGAAAATGATTGAACATGGGATGTTTGATGTCTCCAAATGTGTTTTGTTGGGAAGGCTTTAGCTGATGGCTGAAATAATCATTTTCTAGGAAACGCATGAATGCCCACATACGCCCACGCTGTTTTGCGAACAGCTTGACTGGCCGCTTGTAGCCATTTGTGGTTCACTTTTTTGACAAAAACAATTTGTCAAGATGCCGAGACCTAAGAAAGTCGAACCTCCGGTAGGTTGGCCACTGTTATGCGGCCTTGCACTTTGCACTGCCAAGTGCCCAAAGCCGGAATGGAGCGAAGCGCGCAAGTGCTGGAGTGGCTTGGCTGCCAGAAGCCCAATGGCCACTCATTGGATCTACAAAATCAATCAGCATGAAAGAATGTATGAGGTTCTTGGCATTCAACTTGTTTCAGTTTGAAGCATGTGCATATCAACCCTAGTTAGTTCAGTCATTGTCAGTCATTTTCTAGACACAAGCATGATTGTCCAAGTGGAATCTATTCGACATCTCAGTTACTGCTTGCAAGCGGAAAGCTGCAAATGGCAAGTCCAGCCATCACCACTGCTTTTGGGACGAGAATCTCGGATAATCTCGGCATGGGTTCAAAACAGACATTGGGGTTGAGATGATATTGGACGGGCAGAGGTGGTCCCTCCTTTTCTTTTTTTTTCATTTTTTTTCACCTGGTCACCTCAGGACAACGTCAACATGGACTTGGACGCACAGAATTTCTGACCATAAGAAAATGTGGGCCAAGCCTGATGATTCTCGGCTGGCAGTGGCGGGGCGTGACATGCTGACGGGGATTTCGACAGGGTTGGTTTGTATTGAATTTATATGAATTTATTTCACTATGAATATGAACATTTATTTTTGAGAACCAGGGTAGGGATCTACAAAATGAATAAGAATGACCTCTGTTGAATTCCTGTTTTTTTGTTTTTTTTTTGAATCTATTAGATCTACAGTTGGATACAGCTGGATCCTCAAATGGACCGTCTAATCATGTCCCCAAGGTCTGTGTCCATCCATTTTCTAGAAGCATATGTGGTCACATACACGCTCAACTCAAAACCATGTGGCCGGTAGCAGTGGGCTGGAAGCAGGGTAACCTCACGGGATCTGACTGTGTCCTTGGAATTCCTTGGGCATTCTTTAGCAGTGGCATAGGTTTCTTAATCCAACGGATTGTACCGGGCATGGCGTTGCGATCGGTCGTTCGCTTTTGCCTGTGCATTGGCATCTTTGCAGCCTTTGCAGCCCCACTGCCTTCGATTGATGATGACACGACTTGCAGCATTCCAGAAGACAAGTAGCCTGTCTTGATGGATCATTACACTGTTTCTTTAGAAAATGGCCCTACATGGAGAAATGTCAATGAATATGGATTTGAGATGATTTGCATTGATTTGAGATGGTTTAAAAATGTTGAAGATTTTAGATTAAGTTTATTCCTTTGAATTTAATTTCATGCATCTTGCACTCCAGAACTGTATAGAACTGTTGGTGTTTCATGGTGTTTCATGGTTTTTCATGGCTTTCCCGAACAGGTGGTTCCACGCAGAGGATTCATTCGATACCCTTGTCGCTTGGGCACGCGACATTGCTGTCCAGCCACGTTGGCATGCCCTGGATATCTTTGGCGCAAGCCAGAAAGTATCTTCAACTTGGATGAAGGAGGGAATGAGGGCAGTATCCTTCGACATAAAGATTAACAAGGGCCACGATATCTGCACCTTAGGAGGATGCCAAGAGCTGATTCGCATGGGTCTTCAGTTTCTATCCTGAATGGAATGAATTTGAATGAATTTGAATGCATTTTAATGCATTTTATTTCTGTATCTGATTGTATCTGTATACTTATGTATACTTATGTTTTATTTTATTGTCTTGCTTTATTGTTGCTGCCACTGCTTGATACTGCTTGTAGGAATTTGACGGAGATAAAATGAGAAGTCATTCTGACTACTTTTCTATACTTTTCTAAAAAATGATAAAATATTTGCCATGGTAATCCATGGTGCGCATTGGTATGCTGTACTAAGGTTGTTTCCAGACGGAATAGCGCTGTCGGCCCCACCTTGCAGTTTGTATGGACCGGCATGCGCTTCGGTCCATAAACGATCATTTGCCAATGTGCGCGGTGATCTGGGAAATTTTAAGGTGAGGTTAGCTCGGACTATATGGTGCAATTTCGTTTCCTGGTTGCATGGGTTTGCATGGAATTTCATTGGGTCTCATTGCAACACGTTCCTTTCTAGAAAATGATAGAACATGAACATGTATGAATATGTACAAGGATGATGGTTTCAAGATGTTTCAAGGATGGTGGAATGCAAATACGTTTTTTTTCATGTGTCCTAGAAAATGAATGAATATGGATGGAAACTGAAAAGGTTGATTGAAGCCAAGGTAGAGTGCATGAAGGTGGTTCATTGCATACGAGGGCATCTATGGCTATTGGTTGAACAGCCAAGTGGTTCGTGGGCTTTCAGACAGCCAGAGTTTCTCGAGCTCATGAAACTTCTCGGGCTGTTCTGCGTGTGCACGTGGATGGGTCTGTTTTCACACGACTTACCGAAATGCTCTCACCTGATGACTAATGTCAGGCCCACATGGGCGGGCTTTTGTGGTTAGTCATTTTCTAGACAGGCTTCGGCTTGTGCCGGCGCAGTTTCACAATTTTTGTTCATACCCTTAAACACCACCACTGTCCAATACTGGTCCAGAGAGATTTCGATAGGTACTAATATACCTACAGTAAAAATATCTAAATATAGCCATATATAGCCGACAGATTCCAAAAGATATCAAAAGAATTCAGTCCAGCAAAGGATTACGTTTGAATATGTTTGGCTTCCTGCCCGCGAACAGGGAGATGAGCGCCATGCAGAGGACTCTTCACCCAAGGGATCGCCAACGAATCAAGGCCTTCGGGATCCTGAGGGGTTGCTTGCAACACAAGGTTGAACTCTTATTAATCCATTTACATTCATTTTCTAGAAGACATGCGAGCATGCGCCAGCAATATCGCATGCAATCTTTTTGATTTTTTTGGAATGTTAATGAATTATATACACTGCCATTCATTTGGACCCATGCAGATCCATGCAGGACAGATTTGCAAAAAGGCAGGCCAGGAGAAAGAACAAGAGAGTGGTTTGGTTCAACTAGCACGGCTTTTTATTTTCATCCCCTATCTTGAATCAAGCAAGCTGAAACAAGTCTAAACAAGTGGTATTCCATTCAAGTGTTCAAAGCGAGCAGCTGATACTGTAAGACATGAGAAAACTTGCGTATAATTGCATGTGTCAATGTGTCAATGCCGTTGTGGGCTAAGGAATATCACAAACGCATTGTCTCGGCCGCTGGCAAATCTGGGTGGCAGGGCGGAAAGCACCTAGCACTCACGGCAGAGTGGACTCGGGAATTCTGTATGGGCCTGATGCATTGCTGGCTAAAGGCCTGCGTCGCGCTGCGCCATACAGAGGGACAGTGATGTTCAGCGAACGGCTGTATGTGTGCTAAATGGATCTAAATGGATCTAAATGGACCTCAAAATGGTCGAGCCCAGTGGATGTGATTTGCTTTGCCAGAACATGTACATTCAGCATCATTCAGCGAGAGGGAAAAAACGTGTTGAAAGATGTTGAGAGAAGACTTTGCGCGACCTCCCGTATCCATGTTTTTCATTCTTTAATCCAAAATATCGGTTCATATTCAATCGTGCTCCAATTCCATCCAACTGAATCATCTTTGATCCACTTTCTAGATAGAGTGCTTGATGATGTTTGATGGTAATGTCATCCTGTGCCACTACTATGCACTACTAAGGAGGACAAACCTTCGACTGCTGCTGAGACGACTGACAAGCCCAAGACAGGTCAGGGGGATAGTGCTAAAACATTGAAAAATAATGAAAAATATGCATAAATATGCAAGCATGAAAAAAACATCCATTGTATTCCATTGTAACCCGTTGTGATGACACACACACACATGAAACACCTGCATCTCCAGCCCTGTCATCCTGTCACCGCTGCTGCAATCCAGGGAATGCAAAGAAGGCGGCGTCGGCGCCCCAAAATGCAGAAGGCAACGGGAAAAAGAAGGACAAGACGGCGAAGGAGAATAGAATTTGGGGCTGGTGGGTTGGGCCAGCTAGAAAATGAATGAACATGGATGAACATGGAAGAAAATTAACGGATAACAATGAATAACAATGAGTTTCGCAGGCTGAAAAACAATGAGTCTGTGGCCCTTCATTGCCCTTTCAGGATCTTTCAGGGAACTTTTATCAAATGTTCCAAAAAATCAAAAAAGCTGACGCTACACAGTTGCTTTGTGTATCCATTGGAATCCACTTGACCAATTTTCAATCATGTTCATTCATTTTCTAGAAACATGCATTTTCTTTCCGCGTTTTGATTGTTCTTTGTTGATCTGTGTTGATGTATGTTGATGTTACACTCTCATCTCAGTTAACAGGTGTTGATAGGGGTTAGCCCGTTTGTGGACGATCTTTTTGGATCTTTATGGACCTTCATGGGCTTTTGAATGCTTGTGATGCCTTGTTTGCTTCCTTTCCGAGGACGTTGGAGAAGGTGCCCCGGGAGGGCCAGCTGATTCCTCAGGAGATTGGAACTGGGGGGACTAGTCTGGGTCTGGGTGAAGCATGGTGAAAAGGTGAAACAATAGTTTGAGGTTTGTGGGCCAGATGGGTTGCATTGGATTGGGACGGTTTGGCTGTTTGAGACTTGTTTCTCTATGCTTCTCTTTTTTCATGTTTTTTTCCAGATCTGGTGCTGCTCGGCGCTGATCCTTTTTCCCATCCCGTTATATCCCGTTCATTCCCGTTCCATTATTTTCCCATCCTTTTCCCATCCTTTTCCATCCTTTTCCATCCTTGTCCATCCTTGTCCTATCCTTTCCCCATCCTATCCATTCCTTTCCCATCCCCAATATTCCGTTGGTT
>Ga0126342_10013159_pt1 | contig 14689 bp, 13 predicted proteins | sample Cyp1metagenome_FD_92528 | JGI IMG/M metagenome (GOLD analysis project Ga0126342, IMG submission 92528) | Coral microbial communities from Lord Howe Island, Old Settlement Bay, Australia - Cyphastrea 1 metagenome | ecosystem: Host-associated > Invertebrates > Cnidaria > Coral ... | reverse complement strand
TATATATATATTTACACATACATAGATGTGGGGTTATGTATGGATATGTATGGTTATATTTGTCATCCATCAATCCACCAGTGAGCTGGTCGGCCAAATTGACTCGTCCTATCCGCAGATGAAGATCCACCAGATTGCTTCGGCCAGATTCGACGGTGGCGAACTTCCTCACCTGGGTTCTTGTGCTTCGGAAATCAACCTTTTTTGTTGGTGAAATCCGCCTGTTTTTGTAGCCAATTTCTAATTTTTGTGCGGTGAATCCCTATTTTCGCTATTTTCATGGTTCAATCCCAAATTTTGCTGATGAAATTTCCAGTGTTCTTGGTTAAATCATGAATTTGGTTGGTCAAATCCACAATTTGCCACTTGCTAACCAGCACTTGGAAACCAAACGGACCAGGTTTCTCCTCAACTTCCACAGACCAGCGTGGTCAATTTGGAGGAGCTGCGAATGATTGTATGATGGTATGATCTATCCATGTGTTTGTTTATATTTGTATCATGTTGTAATTGTATCTATCTTTCTTACCTTGTGGTTCTTATGTTATCTTGCGTTATCTATCTATCTTACAGGTGATACAGGTGATAGCCTATATTGTGTGAATCAAAAGAGCGCTCTACATGGGGGATGACACGATGGCATTGGGGACATGCTGCTCGTATTGAAAAAATGCTCAAACAGTTGCAAATATGTACCTCAAAGGACTTCAGCGATGACAGGTGATGCTTCACATAATCATCCCAAAGTTTGGATTTTATATAAATTTAAAAATAATTATATAGATATAAATATAGATCTTAATATAAATGAATAAACACACATGTATATGTATATCATACATACGTACATATTACGGACATACTACACGGGCATCGATTTTCACTGTTGTTATTTATCTTTGTGCGCGTGTATTTTTGGGTGGTTCCTCCAATTGTTGGCAACCTCCAAGGCGTAAAGGTTGAATTCACGGTAACTTGAGTTAGTTCAACTTTGGTCGGTGTACTTCGCATTTGTTTACATAATATAATCAATATAATATACATACATATATATATATATATTATACGTATTATATTACATATATAATGTTCTATATCATAACATTATATGTATTTACATATACATATTAAATGTTATAATATTATTTAATACCTATTATAATATTATATGTATATTATATTGTATATTACATGTATATTATACATATTATATTGTATATTATATATTATATTATATAATATATATATATATATAATATTATATATATAATGATTATTATAATATACATACATATACATAGAGGATACTTGAACATCTGATAGACCACCACTTGTACCTGGCATAATCTTTTGCAGAGATCAGTCCCTGCCAGGAGGAAATGCACCGTTTTCGCCAAGGGTCCCAGCATCACCAAGACCAAAGACGGAGTCAGGTGCGGGTCACATGGATAAAACGTTGAAGTCGAAGGGTGGTGTTTGCCACATGGGTATTTGTTTGATTATTGATACATTAAAGAATAGATAGATACGATAGATCCAAACAACGTATCACACATGTGTCGTTAAATACATTTATTTGCGTTAATCTATTTATATATAACTATAATATATTTATAGATAGATACACACTTAATTACACTACGTAGTTAAGCACGCAAGAGTCGAGATGTAGATCAGACCCCTTGCGCACGCGCCTTGCCGGCCAATGGGATCGGAACAAGATGATCCGAGAGGATCCGAGGATCAGCTCATGTGAAATGGAAGGCACATGGTGGACATCTACTTTATATATAAACTTAGATACACATTATCATATAGTTGGTACATGTATATATACATATATATACCATATATATATATATTGTATATATGTTTATATATATGTATGATTATATATATATATGATTATATATGATATTAATTATATCTAAATATAGGGATATGGGGATACGTAATTATTTCGAAGACGTGATACCTCAATGACAATTTATTCAACTGGTGTCGCTTTTTACGATGACTTCAGTTCGATCAAATGTTCAAACTAGTACAAGTCGCTGATCAAACGGCTATATACCCTCTGGTAACTTAACATAGCTATTGAAAATGGCCATGTATAGTGAGTTTTCCGATTAAAAATTGTGATTTTCCATAGTTATGTTAGTTTACCAGAGGGTGTATATATATATTATTTTTTTTTTTGGAAGTGAAACAATTTGCATCCCTGGGAAGATGTTCACGTGAGACTGACAGTCATTTCTTTTGTCGCCGCGAAATCAGAAAGCTTAACATCATGGGAAAAAAGCTCGAAAATAAGTGAAAGAGCCTTGAACCTGCAAAAACATTCGTTTTCGGGGTCCTTATTTTCAGGCAAGCTCATTGGTTGTCCCTGCCCAAAATTTAATCAGCCAAGGCAACATCCCCAGCAGACTCGGCATTGTCACCACAAAGTTGCAACAAAGTGGTGTCCCCCAGTTATGTTGGTTGGTTTATAAGCCCATCTGACTACGGATATATCATGATATATCTTCCAAAAACTCCACAGTTGACCTACTGAACTAAACCAATTAAACCAACTAAACCAACTTAGCAATTGATTACCCATAGGATCCATGTATGGTATATATGCTAACATTTGGGGTATATTGATGGTAAATGTTACCATATATAGCATACATGGATCCTATGGGTTTGGGGCAGTGCCGTCTCCATTTTTCCCGCAGGTCACTGTGGTCACTTACCATCGCAAGCGTCCAGTCGCCCAACGCCCAGCGGCTTGGTTTCTGGAATACCCAACGGTACCCGGATGGTACCCCAACTAGCTGCTGAATGGATGGTTATTCCCCCAAAATATGGCAAGAATAGGTTTTGACCCATCATATATCTGATATATCTATGATTCATCGGGGTTATAAAGATGTTATAAGCCAACGAACATAAATGAAGATTGAGGGATACCACCTGGTAGTTTCTTGTATTCAGGATCGTCGTTAGAAATGAAGAATACAATGTGGAAAATTGTGGGTTCGACGGGGGCTCTCACAGGGCCAAAACCTTAGCTACCAGTTGTTAAGTCACAGGGATCGTTGTTAATTGAAACAAAACAGATATAAGAACTGTTTCAATACCCTTCCATGTACAAGTTCCTTCCACCACGGATGTTGAATTTGAACCAGTCGTCATTAGTGTTGAAATCTCCACCTGAAAGCCACCTAATAGGACTCACCAATAGCAGCTTTCAATAACATAACATTTTTCTGGATCCTGAACTTGCCTTTCCCAATGTATTTTTGATCTAGCCAATTTAGGTTAAACTGGAAGGTGCAACTGGTTAAATCAAATGCATGTGTTCAATTAGAAACATCCCAATACGTAGATGGTAAAATCATATAGTTCATTGTAACATCACTTTTTTTTCCTATGGTTTACTTCCAATTCTTAGATGGTTCAATCATGTTTTCGATAGTTTCTGCGAAATCCCCAATCCTTGGTGGTCGAATAATAGTGGATAACATGGTAAAATTATGTAAAATTGGTACCCTCTAGTATTCTCAAACATTTTTGCTGGGAAATCCCGAAGATCAATGGCCACTTCAATGGGTTCCCATGATCCAAAAAATATCCCAAAAAAAACATATCCACGGGATATTTTTTCACTGCCATGTTTGATTATCGGAGGGTAAACATCATCATGCCATGTGAGGAGAGTTCAGTCTCCTCCATTCAGGTTTGCCAGGAAGCACTGGACACAGGAAGGGCGAATTCGAAGCCATCTTTAACCAGCCACTTGGTGTTTGTGTCACGAGAGACCTGGGAGTTTTCAACGGGGGACCTGGAGAAATGATACGAGTCACGGGGATAAAAACCTGGGAAAAAATTGGACATCACCAAGAAAATGGGGGAACATGTTCGCATATTCGACCGTTAAAATAATGGATTCACTCTCTAAAACAGTGGTCCTAACTCGGAAAAACTGGTGACATTTCATGGGACGTTCCACCGTTAAAAGGGCCAACCGTGGCCAGCTAAGTTGGGATTTGACCCTAAGAAATACCGATTTTTCATGGGATATCAATGGGATATCAACGTTTTTTTTTTGTGAGATTTCTAACCAGCTTTAATCAAGAGTTGGATTTGATGAAAGCCTCACTTGGATGATGGTTACCCTCTGGTAAACGTTTACAGAACTATGGAAAATCACCATTTTTAATGGGTAAACCATCTATAAATGGGCCATCTATACCATGGCTATGTAACAAATAACCAGAGGGTATGCCAGAAAAAAACGGGAAATCTGATTTTTTCCAAGGATTACCATAGCTGGATGACCGATGACCACCCTGAGATGGGGATTTCAGTGGGAGAAATTGGAAGATCATTGCGACATGAGGATATGAAGGAAATAAAAGCAAGAATATCCAATAGATCAAACCAGGGTGTTTCCAAGAATGGGACATGGGCGGGGCTGAATTCTTAAGTGGGCAATAGCCACATCAAATAAACATATACATATATTAATATTTGTTTGATCATGGGATATAGGTTAGTTTCATATATGGACTATGATCACCACTTTGGATTTCAGGGATGCACCCCCCAGTGTTGAAAAACAACCAGTTTGATGGTGGTTTATGATGTTTATGGGCCACCATGTATTGATGATTTCCCCATTCGAGTCTCCATTGAGTTCGGGGAGTGCTACACTCCTGTGGTGGAACCATGATTTATCACCATGGATGAGGGAGACCCCCTCAGCAACTATCCAGTGGTGGAGTTTCACCGCAGCTTGCGACACTGCTCAACTATATAATGGTGGATTTAGCGACATGATTGCAAAATCCCATGCGTATCATTGTGGTTTCATTCCCAAAAGGCTTCCTATAACAAGCGGATGAGCTGCTCATCCTCTCGATGGTTCCAAAATTTCTCGCGGTAAGTGATATTCCCATCTCCTTGGGCCGGGCTCAAGTCCTCTTTTCTCTTCAAATCTCACGAGATTTGGACATACTATTTTTATTTGTTTAAAACAAACAATCTCATCATAGTTTTCTGAATATTATCATAGTATTCATACATCAGAGTCTTCTGAAATATGATCATAGTATTCATAATCATGGTCATATCATGATCAGAATCATCATATATCATATATAATCATAAATCTCCCTCAAATTGTCCGAATCCCCACCTAAAAAGCCACGATTTTTCAGGGGCATGTTTTTGCTGTCAACTCCGGTCCCAGCAAGGACGAAGTCGAGCACTTGGTCGGACTTTGCGCCCAGTATCCAATACCCCAGACTCTGGTGAGGTGCGCTGCCCGGGGCCTGGGGAAATTGAGAAAAGTGCTGGGGAAAACATGGAAAAACGGCTTGCGAAGCTCGCCAAAAATGACAATTCACTCAGAAATCGATGGTGGATTTATATGAAAGCTATGTGGGGTGAAGATGGGGATGCAGAAAGATGATGTAATGGGGATATGGCTGCGAGAACGTAGGAAAGAATGGTGGACTTTCCATGGAAAAAACGATGAAAACTTGGAGAAATGGTGACATTTTTCTGTCATGGGGGATTGTTTACCAGCAACTGATCAACTGGCTGGGGGGGTTCTTTTTTGTTTTTTAATTGTTTTCCAACCATGACTTGGGGTGCTTGAGATGACAGTTTTGGGATGTGTTTAAACCACCGAAAAAGATCATGAACCAAGGGATATCAAGGGGATTTTCCCAGCATTTTCAAACAGTCCCAGGGATTTCAATGGAAATGGGATTTCATACGAAAAGGAATCAACATCAAAGATATGGTCGAACCGGGATCGGATGCTGCAATAGCCTATAAAAATGGACATGGGTCAAAATCCCCTGGGATTTCACCAGCCAAATTTCTGGTTGAACCCAGCGGAAACTCAGGATTTGACCACCAAAAATAGGGACGATGATCCCAAATGAACAGTGTGAGTTTTGTATGGCTTGGAACGGTACATGTTGAAACCAGCAAGCAGCAAGCCGGAAATGGTGATTTAACCAAGCAACAATGGGAATGTGTCTCACGCATGCCCACAGAACCCTTAATAGTCTTCATGAAATGCTGGATTTGCTCGTTTTGGTGTTGGAATCCAGTGTTGGATTGTACAGGATCGATGTTGTAACAAGTGCCGATGACAAGATCTTGTGCCAAATCGTGGTGTGCCTATGGGGAAAGGCCCACATGGGCAGCGCCCATGACTTTAACATACTGATGTATTTTTTGGCACTTCGCATAGGCACACGATGCTTACCTGTCATATCTTTGTGGGTTTACCCACTATACTCCCAAAGATGAAAATCATGGCAATTGTATACTTTTCCTGGATTTAGGTTGGCAGACAAATTTTAGGAAGTCGTTGCAGTCGTGGCGTTTAGGTGGCGATTTGTGAGTTTTGAAATTGGTAACACGTTGTACAACTTTATCATGTTTTGGCGTCGAAATGCATCGAAATGCACAAGATGATCATGGTGGATATATGTGCATACCCTCTCACTGATTTCCATTCTTTGAAATAAATCATGCTAGGTTCCATGAAAACTACCAGATTCTCAGATTGTCGGGTATTCACTGGGCTCAGCTAACTAATATTTTCTCAGCGACAGAGTCAGCGCAACGCAGTAATCTCTTCAAAGCATGCCCATTTTTCCAATTCACTGAACTAGTTCTTTTCTTATTCATAACATATTCATATACATTCATATATATATTCATATATTTATATTCATATATATATATATTCATATATATATATATATATACATATGATTGTAACAGATATATAAATATATATATAGATTGATTTTTGCTACTATGTGGACCAAAGAATGGTTGGCCAAAGCCTGCAGTTGTCCCAGATGAGGATCTCTGAGCGGGCCTCCGAGGAGCCTTTGTGGACCCGACCATCCATGGTATCTTTGTGGTTCATTGCTTTGGGGGTTTCTAAAAATGGGGGATCTCCAGAACCAAAGGTTTCAATACTGAAATGATCTAAAACGGTTAAGTTTTGGATGACTTGGGGGTAAAGCTATTACTAGCATATGACTGGGGGAATAACCATCCAGCTATACCTGCTATCTTAGGCAAGGGTCCCAAGGTTTTGACTCATAGCCATATGTACTCAGCACCCATTGTTCCAGAAAGTTCCTGTGAATTGGAGAATCTATTCCAATGTGATAGATGTTCCTCTTACCCGACACCGAATCTACCCGAATATATTCCAATACAATTCTGTGGTATTTATCATGAATCCAATAATAGGAGACCATCCCCCAGTATCAACCACTTGTTCCACTAGGTGGTCATTTTACCTCACTTATAGCCGCTATAGCCAACAATAGAATATATAAAATGTAATAAACAACTTTTGGGGAGTGGTTTATTGTTGGGTGTCCCTTGCCATGGTATGGAAGACTTACCCAACTAGCCACTTGTTATTTGGGGTGCACCAAGATTTCCTCCCAAAACTATGGAAAGTTAAGCTGGACGCTGTGCAAAAATTCAAAAATGAACAACACACATATGTATATACAGTAAATATAGATAGATAGATAGATAGATAGATAGATACATGTTGATAGATACATGTTGATCTCTTTCTTTGTTGTCTGATGTTTGGTGTTTGAATGGCTTTCCAAGACACCAGCTATTTTTGGAATGACAAACCGGGGCAGAGCGTTTTGATCCATTCCCAAATGGCTAGATGTTCTTTTTATGGCGAACAGTTGCCTTGAAGTCTGGAGGAACATGGATGGTATGGGAGTAGGACATCGAATAGACTTGGTAGAATCGTTGCTTGGTTTTGCGCTCTACGGTTGCGGCGGCTGAGAGAGCCCAGGGCAGTTCCTCGTCAAGACGAGACTACTGGAGTCACTTGAGGACTCAGTCGTGAAACATATTATTTAAGATGATTATCTGTCAACCACAACTTGGTGGTTTCATGCGAATTTGAGAGACATGGGCTACGTGAATTTGATGAGAAATGGGGTACCAGTACTCCCAAAGTTGAAATGTTGATGTTGCGAATGATGTGAGCCACTAGGGTTTGGGGGACCCTGGAACCTTATTTTGGGAACATGTTTTTTCTGGTTCATGCCCCATTGGGGATGTTCTTTATACGTGTACATACATATATAAATATACATAGACACATATGTGCATATATACATTATGTATATGTATGTGTATATATATATATCTATCTTTATGTATATATATATACATACTCATACACACACGTATATATATTTATATATATATATTGACATACGGGCAACGCCTGGGCTTTGCCCAGGCGTTGCAGCGTAGAGGGTCCCCATTCCCAATCAAATGTTGTTGCAACTCTGCATTCCATTGGGAAGATCAACAAAGGTATTAGGGAAATTAAAATCCCACCCCCGTTAAGATTTACATTCAATTGAGAAGATCAACAAAGGTATTAGGGAATATTAAAGTCCCACCCCTGTTAAACTTTACATTCACTGAAGATCTTCAATAAGGGTTTAATTCTCCAACCCCCTTAAACTTCTACATTCTTTGAATATCTTCAATAAGGGTTTAATTCTCCCACCCCCGTTAAACTTCTACATTCATTGAAGATCTTCAAAAATGGTTTAATTCTCCCACCCCCGTTAAACTTCTACATTCATTGAAGATCTTCTATAAGGGTTTACTTCTTCCACCCCCGTTAAACTTCTACATTCATTGAAGATCTTCGATAAGGGTTTGATTCTCCAACCCCCTTAAACTTCTACATTCTTTGAATATCTTCAATAAGGGTTTAATTCTCCCACCCCCGTTAAACTTCTACATTCATTGAAGATCTTCTATACGGGTTTAATTCTTCCACCCTCGTTAAACTTCTACATTCATTTTGAAGATCTTCGATAAGGGTTTAATTTTTCCACCCCCGTTAAACTTCTACATTCAGTTTGAAGATCTTCAATAAGGGTTTAATTCTCCCACCCCCGTTAAACTTCTACATTCATTTTGAAGATCTTCAAAAAGGGTCTAATTCTCCCACCCCCGTTAAACTTCTACATTCAGTTTGAAGATCTTCCAAAAGGGTTTGATGATGATGATGATGATGGTGATGATGATGATGATGATGATGCGTTGCCTGTCGTGTTTGCGGTTCCGGGCAAAACCCAGGCATTTGCCGTTTCATCCCCATGGGACGGCGAAAAAGCAAGTGAACTGGTTATCGATCTGGTGAGATTTATTCCCAACCGACCCCATTTTGGAATCACTGTTAATAAGGGGAATAATCCCCAAAATGGCCTTAGTTCAGGTTAGTGATTTACGATAATTTAATAATTTGCCCAGACCTTCTTATTTGTCAGAAGGGTAGCCCCTCTATTGGAACTGCCTGAAGAGAACCCCAGTAGATCTGGGCCCAGTTTGGGCCGGGCTTGGACGATTAATTATTGTCATACTCCGCCAGGGTTGGAAGAAATGGCATTTTCTGCAGGTTCCATGTTGGATATGTTGGATGTGTATATGCCACACACCTTCAAGGCTGAACATTTACTTCTCCAACTTCTGAAATTCACATACGAATGGTTAGTCCGCAATCGCCCAATCAACTTTGATCCTTGCAGTCAGAAATCCAATGTTTTTATTTTGACTGGGGGTAACGTGATTTTTGAAGGGAACCCATTGTTTTGACACCCAACGATGGTTTCTTGTCACATTTTGCAACCAATTCTGGGAAGGCTAGAAGCATCAACATGGCCTGGGAATTGTTCTACAGCGTGAATGTTTGAGGCGCAACCTGTAGGTCACAACTAGCAGAACCTTAGGGGGAAGTACATTCCAAAACGGGTATGATTCAAACGATTGACTGGAAAAGAGAATTTGACGCACCAAGTCCCAAGCTCAGGGGGTTCATCTTTATCTCCAAAGTTTTCCAGCGCAGATGGGTCCTTGCTAAAGGCAGGCTCAGAAAAACCGTGAGCATTGCACTGTGATGGAAAGAGAGGCCCATGCTGCTTTTGGGGATGAGGGAAGGATGGCATTTGATATTAGATTGAAAGCATCCCATGTGAAAACATGTCCAGTTTTCACCCATGTGTTGAATAAATCCTTATAGCATCTCCGGAAAAGATAGAACAGTTGGAGGCTCAGAAATTGTGAGGATTTTTTAAATTAGATTCTATACAATCCTGGAAATACGTTTTCTATGTCTTGGGGATTATGCATAAATGTTGGTTTCAGGTGGAAGCCGGTGGTTTTCTATCTCGTTTGATCCGGAAGTTTGGTCTCAGTACTTATGCATGACAACGGAGATCCATACCAGATTAGGTGTGGGCGCACAAAACCATGAAACCAGCCGGTGATGCTTAGGAATGGGAACTCTTCCAAGAGTCATTTCTTTCAGGGTTGTGGATCAAATATGATTTGCTGCAGTGCTGGAGTTCAGCGTGAACACGCGTTGCCGGCCGTGGGGTGCCGATTGTGTAGATACCTGGGCCACGTGGGGTGCAGTGGTTTCCTAAAAGGGGCCATGCTTTGAAATCAGGAGCTGCGGTGGGGTGGACGGATAGTTGCTATGCATAGTACATATGGGGTTGTTTGGAAATGGGGGGTACCACAAAATGCTTAATTATTTTAATAGGGAAGAATATTATAAACCATGGGATTTTGCGGTGTCCAATGTTCAGACGAACCCATATGATTACATGATTCCGTATACAAATGTCTATAAGAGATAAGTGTGTAGAGCTCATTGGTTGACCACACGATGTCCCATTGTACATGGGTTGGTGTATTAATAAAAGAATGGACAAACAACCAGGGCCTGAATTATTGACAGTACACTCAGAGTGACCCCGGGGCCCTACCTGTTGGATGGGTGCCCCGATGTATCCACCTAAACCGTATTTTGGACTTTTCCCGGGGTTATATATCCAGACCATGACTGGTAGGTGGTTGTTTCAAACATTTTTTATTTTCCATAAAAAATGGGATAATCCTTCCCATTGACTAATATTTTTCAGAGGGGTTGAAACCACCAACCAGATGAGTAAAAGTAAATGGGAGACAACCCTCTGGAGGGCTAAAGATATGTTGGGCCTCCTACCAGACATGGTACGACATTTTGCTCCCCGCAAGAATGAGTTTGTACTACGACATGTACTACGACATGTCCTTCCAAGAGGTAGCAAATTTGGAATTCCACAGTGTCCAACGCCCCTGATGATTAGAGTAGATATACTAGCCAATAAATATTTATCAAATTGGGGACTATCATAATTCATCACAATAGGGGATGATATCCCACAATATATCTGGTCGGTGGTTTGGAACATGAATTTTATTTTTCCATATATTGGGAATGTCATCCTCCCAACTGACTTTCATATTTTTCAGAGGGGTAGGTATACCACCAACCAGTTGTTTTAGCTATTGAAAATTGCCATTTATAGTTGATTTACCCATTAAAAATGGTGATTTACCCATTAAACATGGTGATTTTACCCATTAAAACCAACCAGTATAACGGGGCCAAAAAAGAGGCTTCACCTCCCGAGAGCCTGCAGGATGCCGGCACAGCTTCTTGCTGGCGTTTAGTGGGAGAAATCGCAAAAGAATGGGGGACCTGAACCATAAAAGTTCTGGGAATCAAAAGCCTGCCCACCAACATTTTTGTAAATGTGGATTTATCATGGTTTATGATAGATATGTATCATGATTTACCACATTTAATGTGATTTATCATAAACTTAATCTTTGTGTACCTTGTTTTCTTGGATATTTTCTACCTTGACAGCGCAAGCACCACGAGATGACCCAAAGGACTCGGTTTGTTTTTGTCCGGTATGCTGATGGGAATCAGTAACATGCACAAGGTATGTCATATAATGTGATATATGTACATACAAACATTATACGCTGTAGAATATATCATCTATACAATATATCATTTGTGTAGAACGTACATATTTAATATATTACATTATATTACATTATATTACATTATATTATATTATATTATATTATATTATTATTTTACAGTATATTATATTATGTTATATTATATCATATGATAGTATAGTATATTATATATATATGGGTCCATCAAGCTTCTGGGACTACTCATAGTGTTTGTTTGACTGTATGCGTGTTGGATCATGTTGAAGAACTTTGAACATATGCAACATAGCCAGCCTTCTCAGGTAACCCCCTAGTCTCCTGGTGTTGTTAGTTACGTCTCCATGTCTATTGGTCAGTTTCCCTTAAAAAGGTCGGTCTCAATTCTAAATCATATGTGTTGTTCCCAAATCTCCTGTGTATTGCGGGTAAAACACAAGTTGCATCCATCGTTGTTGATGAATCTCCCGGCTATTGTCAGTTTCATTACATCCCAGCATTGTTAGTTAATTTTTTTTTGGTTGGTGAATATCCAACAATTTGTCTACCCTCAAGCAGACGTCATGTCCAACAAGCTTGTGGACAATATGATGGGTCAACCATGGTTGACAATGATCATATGAACTAATTGTTATTAATCTGATCCATCATGGTTAACGATTCAACGGCCAATGCTACTATTGTCCCAAACTTGATTTTTGGAAAAACTGCAGGAAACCACTAGATTTCCGGGTAAACAAAATTGCAGATTCACCCAAAAAAAACATTCCATTGATCATCATTGATCTTGGTAAAAACGCAACACCATGCCTTGTTGGTTCCATTCCTTGTTTCTTATGGCGGTATCCCAAGGCCCTTCAGTGCCCGCAAATCTTTGGCAGTCAAGCCCTTGTGAGGGGCCACGGTGTCAGGGGGCGAATGTTTGTTTCCAGCGGTGACTCAAGTGTCAGATGCTCATATGAGTCTTATTTCCAGTAGAGAATTCAGAATGATTAGTATAATGCAAAGTAGACTCCAGTAGCAGTGCATCAAAATGTAAGTCTTACAGAACCAGAGGAATTGGTATTAGAATCCTTTGATTTTTGGATAACCTTTCCATGATTTAACAATATTTAACATAGCTATGAACAAAACACCATTTTTATCAGGTCAATCATCGAACAGTGCTGCAGTGCTGCTCTTTGCTTTATGAGTTGGGTAAAAGATGGAGATATCATGATCTAAATCTACAGTTAGATCGCTTTATTTGAATCTCAATCAATCTAAACCCTTTTTAAGGCATATGTTGGCCTTATTTTGCAGGAGACTCGGATCTGATATATATGTATATATATATATTATATTGTATACATGATTATACATATCTCTGCTTATATCTCCATGTCTCTTCATATTATCCAGATTTATAGATTATACATCGATACATATTATATTATATATACATAATTATTCATTGCTTGTGTTTCCAATATGTCTCGATTCTCCCATTGACACCTCGACTCACCTCGACATATCGCGCCATTGCCTTGGATGCCTTGGATTTCTGTCGCTAAGTCCAAGACGCTGAGTCCCTTTCTTTGAATTTCTACGTAGCAAACTGGAAAAACACGTCTTTTTTTTTTAACAAATAGGGAAATCATGATATTTTTTCTATACATTGGCCATTTCGCTAGCTATGTTAAATATCCAGAATGTTTTTTGTTCAAGGAGCCCCAAGAAAAAGTGATGGATCAAAGTTTAAGACCAAGAGAAAAGACCACATCAATGTTGGTCATGTTTGTATAATTACATATTCTTATTCATTAGTACGGTACCATGTATTTTAATCAATTTCACCATTTATTTAAAGTATTTTTTCTGGCTGAATTGCAATCATTCACCTGAAAATACGAGTAGCTCAAAGGATGCGATTTGGGGTTGATTGCCCGAATCCAATTCCCATTCCTAACTATCATTCCGGTGACATCACGACGTGAGGTCATTATGACCCAGATCTATGCTTCAAAGTCGATTTTTGGACATCCCAATTTTGACTCATACTGATACCGATCAAATCCAAGCTGCCCAAATCATGAGCCAGCCAGGCAAATTCGTCAGCATGTTCAAAAGTCTTTGGTGACTTGGAGCCGAAGAAAACCAGACAGTTAGTTGACTTAGCTGTATATGTGTCCTTATGATGTCAATTGTTGGAAACAGATTGATTTAAATGTTGGACCTAATTGAACTGTTGGAAACAGAGTGATGCTTGTTAGCTGCATGTGTCCTTATTGTTCTCGGTAAATGATCCTAAATCGAGCAATTGTCTCTTACAAGAGCATGAAATGCACAATCAATCCTTGTGGAAACTTTTAAAACTTGTCTCACTCTGAGTTAATAGCTTGCACACACTTACAACCATGTATTTATATACGAATATAATTTGTGTATATATGATTGTGTTATATATATAATTATGTTATATATATAATTATGTTATATATATAATTATGTTATATATATAATTATGATATATATATATACGTATGTATATAATCATATATAGTAGTATATATATATGCATGTAGATAGGTGGACGGATGGATGCAGCTAAACTGCAAGATCCAGATGCAGCCAAAAAAACAAGAAACCCTCGGGTTGGATCTTAGGTGCAGGAATCTGTGAAGTTTGAACGACGCACCAGGCTTGGCCGACTGGTGTTGTGTGCGTCAACAGGAAACCGTTGGGATTGTCCATATAGGGGCGGGTTGGACCCACCCTCTGGTTGCACGATGGTTATATGTGTGTATATATATATATATAC
>Ga0126342_10013158_pt1 | contig 14690 bp, 13 predicted proteins | sample Cyp1metagenome_FD_92528 | JGI IMG/M metagenome (GOLD analysis project Ga0126342, IMG submission 92528) | Coral microbial communities from Lord Howe Island, Old Settlement Bay, Australia - Cyphastrea 1 metagenome | ecosystem: Host-associated > Invertebrates > Cnidaria > Coral ... | reverse complement strand
GTTCTGATGACTTAGGACTTGTGCCCCTCTAGTGACAGACGATTTTGTGCACCAAGTCCTGTGCATGTATGTAATGTAATGTACTGTAATGTGCTATAATGTAATGTAATGTACTGTAGTGTAGTGTGATGTACAGTACTTTACGGCAATGTAATGGAATGTACCGTAGTGTGATGTAATTTACTGTACTGTAATGTAATGTAAGCATGTAGGTTCTGATGACTTATTAAGAGAAGATTTTTTATTTTTTTTAACCCGAAAAAGTGCTTAAGTCCAATCATAACCCCAGTGACTTAGGACTTGGTGCATACAAATCACCTGGTAAGAACACCAGTGACTTAGGACTTGGTGCACAAACTCCTATGTCACTATGGTGACCTAAGTCCTAAGTCATGGGTGCCTATTATAGTTCATTAATTGTCATTAATGCTTATTAATGGTATTTGATTCGTAGTTGATTATCGGTTATTAATGGGATTAATGGAAACTAATATAGACAAATCATGTGACAAAAAATTGATTAACTTCATTAGTCAAATTTCACTGATTATTGGTTATTAATGGAGTTAATGGAGATTAATGATTAATTATGATGAATGGATATAGAACCATTAGTTGATGAGATTAATGATTAATGGATATGAATGGAGACCAGTGGATATCATGGTTAGGAACCAATCATAATATCAATCATAATATCTTCATAATAAATATCATTCATAATGTGGATTATTGGTTATGGTTATGGGATAAAAACGGAGATGAGTGATTAATGATTCATGGAATCAACCTCAAGAATCCGTTTTTTTTAAGTCGTGACCTATAGCTGTCTTCCCTCACTGGAATGATGGCTAGGATTTGGGGAATTATTTTTATTTCAGGTTAGTGAATAATTACAATTTACCCAGAGCAATAGAGACTGAACCTACCCAAATGCTAATGTGTTTTAGAAACAATGACCATCAGACGTTGGTTTACCTGACAAAGGATTGAAGTTTAACCCGCAGCATAGTGGATTCCAGTGGCAAAATTTCAGAAGCGAAAGGCTGCAGGTGAAATGGGGTGAAATAACCATTAATAACTCCATTATTTCACTGATTAATCCCATTAATTTCACTGATTATTGGTTGATTATTTGGTTCCCATGTTGTTTCACTGAAATTCCCATGGGGTCAAGCGCTAGTAGGACTTAGATTCTCATCTGCTTCGCCGCTTCGCAGGACCTCTCTCAGTCAGCGACCAGTTGCCGTTGCACCGCTGCGCAGTGGGGAGGCAGCTGGACGAAGCAGAGTATCAGCTGAGCATGGTGGTTATTGGTGGTTTCACGGGCGCAAACTGTTCTGTTCGAACAAATGTTATGTTCATGTCGGTTTGGTCGATGTTCTTTCCCAAATAACGGAGGGAATTCCTACTGAATGTCTCCAGTCCATTCAAAATGTTTTTTTTCGACAGGGAAAACCCAATATAGTCAGTTTGTTTGGTTAAGGGTTCATAGATTTGTTCCATACATCAAAAGAGGAATCCAAATCGCCATTGCTGATGTTTATATGTGTTTATATGTTTTTGTTTGTAAATGCTCAGATCATAGCTTTCAATGTTTGAATCATACGACAGAGTTTTCGTGCGCGCACCCATATCAGGTTCATTGCATGAGCTGGAGGCTGGTGGGTTTGACCGGCCCTAGGGACGGCAATGGGGATGGTGGTCCGGTGGTCCCTTTTTTTTTTGGTGCCTTCAAAAACAGTGGCTTTGTCTGATGTTTTGTGATCCAACAGGACATTGATGTGATTTCTATGGGATAGAACAAGCAGAAAAAGGTTCTGGGTCTGGGGATGGATCAAGACTTCCCCAGAAATCTTCAGTGGATGAAGATCCAAAAATCCCAGTGATTTTGGCAGAAGGGTTCGACTAGGCTTGCCTCATCCCAGTGATCAGTTTTACTGTAGTATTCCGCATTCACATGCCGCAGATTTGGGGTGTAGACCATTTTTGGACACTCAAATAGAAACACATGTTTCAGACGTTGTATCTCGCTTTTCCCCAATCTCTCCAGGTGTGCATTTTTGTATATCTTAGCGTCCGTGTTTGTAATTCCAAGTCGTCGTCCGACGTCACTCGAATGATGGTGAATGTGACTGTGCAAAAAAATAAAGGTTCGTGAATCACTATTATGCTTTGTCCAGTGGCCAACCCAATGCCATAAACTATGCAGTAAGTAATTACTGTACCCCGTTTACCCAATGACTTCCCATTCTGGGGCTAGTGCAGTAAAATGGTTTGACGCAGATAACAACATCCTATAGCCTTCTCTGCCCCATTATCCCTTATCGTGTTTGCTTAAATCTCCATTCCATCCCATTTTTGCAGGTTACCCAGCTATTGCTAATCCCTTCCAGTACTTGTAACCGCTAGCAACCGCTAGTATTAGATACCACCTTTAACATCCATAAACAAAATTCTGGCTTAGTACGTCGATCGGTTTTTCACCATTCATCCATTATCCCTATGCCAGTGTGCCAGGATCAAAACTTCGATATACCCAGTCCTTGGATGTCCTTGGGGTATGGTCATCGAGTCATCAATCCATTTTATGGGGATTTATGTTCTCATTGTAAGGATTCTCTTTCTGGGATGAACATGAACTATTTACCATCTCTTGACCATGGCACATGTGTTTTACTGGTACACTTACCATACGAATATATCCAAGTATTTCATACATTCGTACAATGATACAAGCATCCAAGTGTTATCCCATATTAAGGTGTCCTGAAATGGAGGTACCCTAATACCCTAAAATGGATGGTTTACAATGGACAATCCATCTAAAAATGGATGATTTGGAGGTACCCCCATTTCAGGAAACCTCCACATAGTATTATTATCCATGTTTGTTGGGCGTGAATCCCTAAGATGATTTGTCAATATCCCACGATGTCGTCATGTGAATCGCACCAGGCTCTTGACATGGACATCGTAGAAGAAAAAGTGGTCTGGGTTGGTGGGGTTAAACTAACTACAATGATTGGGGATTTAAGCAACATTAAGCAACCATAATTGGGGAAATAATGTGATATGGAAAATCGATGAAAATCGTGGAATCAAATTATTTGATGATTGTTTTTTGTCAAGGGGGTCGGAGGAGGTTGGATAGATTGGATAGTGCCATTCTGGTTGCCCTGGTGGTTTAAAAGGGTTGTTTCTTGGGGATAAGAATTCGTATCATCTGCCAGTATACAGGGATGACAAAAGGTTTGAACGCTGCTTAAGTACCAAGACAGCTATGGTATAGATGGCCCATCTGTAGATGATTTCCATAGCTATGTTCGATTACCAGAGGGTATGTGTTTATCGACTATAGACATGGGATGATGATCCCCAATGAGAAGAGTTGTTTTTTAATAGGGCCCCATTTGGAGGTTTCCTTCAATTCTGGGTGCCACGGGGTACCCCTAAATCATCCAAGTCAGACCAGTTGATCCCCGCCTCGCCAGCGTGGCCCCACCGTTCCCCCCGTTGTTCGCGTCACCGTTCCCGCGCCATGCCATGATGCGGTGTTTGGAGTGCTGGAGATCGGATGATGCACGGGGCTTGGTGGAGATGGTGGTGGGTCGCCATCACCATTCGCGCAGAGGAGCCCAAAGATCTGTATCAGAGACTGAAGAATGACCCTGCGATATGGGGTTGCTCATCTGAGATGGCCTGTGTTGGCCAATTGTGGGGTTGCCGAAAAAAGCAGGGGAAGCATATTTCATCCGGTCTACGAGTCTTTTGAAACCAAAAAGATGGATTTGAGTAAAATCCCGGTAAAATAGTGCAAAATTACGTTTCCATCTTTTTGGTGGTTACTGTGCCACCATGTTCCCCCATTAAGACGGCAGTTTTGGGGTGGGGGGTGGGCTCCTCTCTGCTTAACGCATGGAACGTATGGATACATACGTGGATTCCTCTGAGAATAACTATTGGCATTGACACATAACTAATGTTATTAATGGGGATGTAGTAATATGGACTTGGTTCGTCTATAGACCTATTTAAACGTAGATACATCCACCGTAGATCATTTTAGTGCTGTAGTTCTAAGCATATTCTGTATACAGTTATATATATAATTATACATATAACCAACTTACCTATCGTTGGGGTTCTGATTGAAAGGATCTTAAGAGGAGGATTTTCAAGACACCTTTTTTTTTTGGGGGGGGAACCGAGTGGGGGAGTAGGAGTTGTGGGAGGTTGAGGATACGCTATTTGAATCCCTGGGGTGACCCAGCAACATGAGTGGGGAACAGGAATTTTGGTCCAGTTTCAGCCAGATCCAATATCCCTTCTCAGTATTAACATGGACCCATTCTCAACATGTGGTCAGTTTAACGCCCCCAGGAAAATCCAGGCACACGCAAATCCTTTTTTATTCGAGACACTTAGTTTTGCCATATCTCCATGAGATGCTAGCCCACTTCAGCTTCCAGCATTTGGTTTAAGCAAACATCATATTGTGTATGTATATATATATAATACACATGAAGCGCATGATTCATGCTGGAGGATATACTGCCATATGCGGGGGTCCAGTGCATACCATTTCAACAACATGAAGAGATATGAGCAAAAGTTCAATATCTCCATGTTTTTACTATTTCATTGCTAAACAAACAAATAGATTAAAAACACACATATACATATACATACATATATATATATATACCCATAGCATTTACCATCAATATACCCCAAATGTTTGCATATACCAGCACCATGGATCCTATGGGATATATATATATATATATATACACCTTCTCCCAACCAACCAACGGATCACCCGTGGTACCTTCTAAGAGGGTGCCACAGGTGATGAAAACCCCGCCGGCTTGGTTGCCTTGCCCTGTCGCAAGCGACGCAGCGTCTGGAACTTCCAGAGATGCTGCGCGCGTTCCGCCGAGCAACTGGCCGCCATGAGCGACAGAGAGCTGGAGGAGTTTAAATGGGTGTGGAATCAGTGGATCACAGGGAGCTGGCCCAAAAATGGTGGATAAAATGGGGGAGTTTCTGGGATTCAATCCACCATTTTATGGTTGTTTTATGGGATTTAATGGCTGGTTGGTGGTTTGGAACATGTTTTTTCCGTATTGGGAATGTCATCATCCCAACTGACCAATATTTTTCAGAGGGGTTGAAACCACCTACCAGTATCACTGGTTATTTTTTTAATGGATTTTACATGAACTATAATTCGGACTATAAATGGGGTGACTGTTTGTACTTATAACTGGTATAACTCGGGTCATAACTGTAGGAGCGTCCCGTTTTTTTGGAAGGACGATCCACCAATCATCGGGGAAAATTATGTTGCCAGATGATGAACGTTTCTGAATAGTTGAAGATTGGAACGTATTCACCAACTATACTAATATACTAATATATATATCTAATTAGATGGAATCATGCTGAACAATTATGATGTGTGGAAAATTTGAAGTTTGAGATGCATCCACTCCACCAAAGAAATTGGAAAACACCTGATGAAGCATCCTGTTTTTCAGTTGAAGATGCGGATGTGTCCACCAAACATACGGAAAGGCGATGATCTGCGAGTCGTGGGATCGATTTTCAGCAGAATTCAAGCCACAGTCATGTTGGGCCGGGCAGCAGATAGATTTGGAAAACAGAGAATCCACATGGGTCAACCATCATTGGCACGTGGTGATTCTCAGCTGACCCAAGCAGGCCTCGGCTGTTTTGGTATGCTAGGCTCCAAAAAGAAGTGGCTTCCCAGCTGTTGGGTGGGGCTCGCCGTGGATTCATGGTAAGACAAGATGCCAAAAACAAATTTCTGAAGTATATCCCATATTGTCATCAAACATGGCTGGCCGGAAAATACGTCCTCCATGTCAACGAATTGAGGTTCAAAACTGGAAAAAAATCATCTACAAACTGGGCATGTTCAATTGCAATGTTTGATTACTGGATGGTATCTGGTTGGTGGTTTGGAACATTTGGATTATGTTTCCCATCATATTGGGAATGTCATCACCCCAGCTGACTTTCATATGTTTCAGAGGGGTGGCTCAACCACCAACCAGGTATGTTGCAGTTGAAATGCCCCTGGTCCGGTTTCGACCTGGGCCTGGTTTGGGAACCCGACATGACATGAGATACGAGAAATCAAAATCCTTGCACGGATACCTAGACCCTCCAAATACCAAAAAAAACGCGAACTATTACTAAAATTGTGGTGGATCAATTATGAAAATCCCAATTCTCATGGGTAGGTAGTTGGAGGGTCTAGGTATACAATTTTCGGAAAAAAAACATGTTGGCACAATTCCAATCCAAGTAAAATCACCCAAGTGCACCTTCAGATCCACTTCGCTTCAGGAGGAGTTTCAGGAATGTTTTCAAAGAGGTGCAGCAGCATGACGTTGCGAGGGTACCCCGATGAGGAAGTGCACGGCTCATGACTCTAGGTAATGTATGAACCTTTCATTGAATGCGAGATAATTCCAATTCCAGCTTGCTATCCGTCTATCTATCCATCTATCTATCCATCTATCGATTTATCCATGCATCCATTAGGGACAATGCCCCATTGAGTTCGATGACTCCAGCTGTAAAGCTCCATAGCTAGTACCAGCTATACCAGCTATTTTGATACGGCAAAAGCCAGGGGGTTTTGAATGTTTTTGACCAATCCCAAATGGTGTTTTATTTTTTTGTGGAACGATGTGTTGGATGTGATGTAACTGTGGGATTTGTTTTGTGTGATCTAAGGAGTCATGGGAGCTTGAAGTAATGGTGTGTCATTTGAGGCTGGGATTTACCATCTGGTAAACATATGGAAAATCACCATGCGATTAATGGGAAAATCCACTATTTCTATGGCCATATTCAATAGCTATGTAAACGTTTACCAGAGGGTAAGACTCAAGATGTGTTGCTATCGGCTGTCAGATTGCAGGATGATTGTTTGACGCTTTTTCCATATCATCCCTATCTGATTTGCTACCTTGTCTCATCTCGACTCACTCTGCTCGCCTACTATCTTATCTCATCTCACATCAACAGATGTTAGTTGATCTCATCGCATCTGAAGAGATCATTGATCATCTTACACTTTTGAGATATTGATTATCTATCATTATCTATCTATCATTATCTATCTATCATTATCTATCTATCCATCTATCTATCCATCAATAATCAATAATCAAGATCTGTCATTTGAGTTCCTTTTCTGGTCTTCTCGTCTCATCTCGGGACATCTGATCCCTTCTTATCTCCCTGTCTCTGTCCTTATCTGATATGATCCTGCATATTCTTATCTCACCTGTCTTTATCTCATTTTGTCTTTCAATTTGATGTTATACATTTTTTGAAACTAGCTAATCTGGTGGCTCATAGTTGTTTCTTGATTATGTTCTCCCCCGGTTTACCATTTGATTTTTTTTTATGATAAACAATAATTGAAGGCATATATTTTTATTTTTTCATATGTTCTTCAACAAGACAAGACACTTGTCCCATTTGGTGGTCAGATCACCGTCGTGTGAAATCCTCCGTAATCAGTTGGAGTTGGAGAGGTTGACCGGAAGGGTTTCTTTATTTTGAATCAACACAGCATGGAGAAACTATTTGGCCATGTTGATCCTGGTTTCCTAGTTCCATCATGTTCAATAGTGTTCCATCTGAATGCCTGAAAAAGCCTGATGTTTAGTTTGACTTTCACCTCTTATTGACATCCATTTATCCTTGCGGGTGCAGTTGAGGTCACAAATGGGTATACCTTTAGTTTGTTTAACCCGCTGAAGGTGGGATATACATATATATATATAATTATATATATATCCACTTGAGCCATTAGACACCCTGGATGATTGGTTAAGATAGGGACTTCTACCACCTAATCATCCAGGGCATTTTGAGATGGAATATCTTAATCATACTATATCCTATATCATCCTATATCCTCCATATTAGGTATCCTATATCCAATGCCATACTATGATAAGAAAGATACAGGATATGATATATAGAATAGATTCCTGGATATATGATGTATATATTGAATATTAGGTATCTTACATCCAATACGAGATAGAATTGGGGCATTTTTGGCCTCAATGGTCGCTGGATTTCACTTGGACAGGCAGCGCCCCTGAGATCAGATACGCCCTGGAAACCTGCTGCGATGATCGAGGGGCGGTGCTCATGCGCCTGGGCGGATTTTTGGCGACAAAAACATGCCATGCAACACATGAAAGATCTGTGTACCACCTCTGGATATGAAAGATACATTGGATGGGTGTGTCTGACTACCACCAAAATCGTCTCTAAATTAAAGTTGGGGATAAAAGGTAAATTACTGGATTTGGAGATAGCCTATTTTCAGACAAACCCATAGGCTTGCAGTGATGTTTGTTGGTTTCTTTCAGCCAACTGCAGATGTATCCATTTACATCCACAAAGCCTAGTTAGAGTATGTTAGAGTAGTGAATGTTCAAGATGTGAGTATATCCACCATAAGCAATCCATAAACCCTTAATATGGAGGTTTCCTAAAATGAGGGTATCCCTAAATCATCCATTTGAATAGGATTTTCCATTATAAATCATCCAGCTGTTGGGGATCCCGCCCTTTAAACCCTATCAAAGTTCGGGTTCCTGCCAGGCTACAACTGGGATTATGACATATGTTAGGATGTGCGGTCCCTCTACTGTATATACATATACATTTATATGTTATATAACTAAAGGGATATACCCAGTCGGTGCTTGAAATGATCGTCATGATAACTATCCGCATGTCGCCATGGCTGCGCAGCCAGGTCCAATAACCTGTGGGAGAGCTACTTTGACTTGGCGGTCTGTTTATCCAACTGCCACTGGGACCATGATGTTTTGAGCATCAAAAAATCGTGGTTTCGCAAACATGCGGTGGGCCAACCAGCCCAAAAATATCGTTTAACCAGCAGGATGATGGATGTTAACACCTGTTTACCAACTGTTTCTGGGTTGCATCACCATGTTCTGCTGCTTTGAAGAAATGAAAAATCCAGGTGTTGGATCCTCGAAACGGTCATGGTTTGCTGGTAGAAGTTCTCACCATTGGTGAAATCACAGTCAAATGCGAGGTTTGCTGGACAATTTCATTGGTGCAACATGCTGAAATCATGTGACACGTAATGTTTCACCAATGAAACTAATATGATAATGAAACATCCATTTTGATACAACATTATCATATGATTTGACAATAATCATATTGTCTTCCGCCTGTTGGTAATAAAACATCCATTTGTGACAATTATCTCCAGTAAGTATCCCATGTGTGGTTGTTGAATCCGCATTTCCATGTCTTACCTTGAGAAAACCTGGATTTCTACTGGTTGACCACATTTGACAACCCAATTTTTGCTGGTTAAACCCCATATTTTTGCACCATCTCCGATGGCTGAAGCCACAATTTTGTTGCTTAAGTCATCGTTTTTGTCAGTGAAACCATTATTTGGTAATTTAATGTGGTTAGTATATGGTTAATATATGGTTAATATATGGATAATATATGGTTATATAATATGTGGTTGATATATGGTTATATAATATATATATATATAATATGTGGTTGATATATGGATAATATATGGATAATCTATGATTCATATTACTGGAGATAAACCATGCTTTTTGCTTCTTAACCCCCCCATTGTTCTTGACATCACCGCCGGTTCACCGTGAGGCACGCCCTCGGACCTTTCGGTGGCGCCGGACTGCGGCTGCGAAGCGTCCTTCGTGAAACGCGCCTTACGACACGCGCAGGTGCCGCAGAAGATGCAGAAAGATCTCGCGGGATGGATCACCAGGAGCCATGATGGGCCATGCTACTGGTACCCTCTGGTTTTTTAACGTAATTAGCTATTGAAAATGGCCATAGAAATAGTGGATTTTCCCATTAAAAATGGTGATTTTCCATAGTTATGTTAGTTTACCAGAGGGTATCTTCCAGCCGCGATTCTCAGGATGTCTAGTTGTTTGTTGGTAAAACAAGATCATAAACCATCCCGAATTTCACTGTTATAGATGGTATGGTTACCATTGCTACCATTCCCAGTCATGCACCTCCGAAAATTATGGTCTCAAGTATGTGAAAATTCCAGCAAGAGAAAGCATGGTTTATGGGGGCGTTGAATATATTAGGAAGTCAGGATTACCTAGTTAGAAAACTGGTTAATCAGTGGGTTTTGAATTATAAGTGATATATAGCGTATGCAAGCCACTTGCTAAGCAGTTAACTAACGCCATGGCCAAACTAAGTATATAATTTATAGTGGGACAAACAATGTCTGTGGGATTATGACTATGAGTTCTGTGCATGTTGCTGCAGCTCAAAATGTAATGTCCCGATCCATACCCCGGACGCACAGGCGATCCATACTCCCGATCCATCCAAATCCATGCCCTTTTGAAGAGATTGAATTCATTTGAGATCACCTGTGTAACTCCTTCGTTCCATACGTCCGGATCACCGCGTAGCGGCGTAGCGATCCATACCGTTTTTTTTTGAGCCATAACCATATTGGGCTTCTAGTTGGAATAATTTGATCATTGGAGATCATTCGCTCATAGAAACGAATGCTTTGGAATAACCTGAATTGTTTATGGAGATGATAAATGATCCTTGGAATAATAATCATGTGGGATTATAATCGGAATGATGATATATTATGACATGATAGTGACATGCAATGACATTTTTGCCATCAAGACTGGAGTTGCGGGACAGAGCTCCGAAATCTGAGATCATGGTGCAATTGATGCCCTGAGAGCATCAAAAAAAAACCGCTGAGTTGTGAGGTCAGCATCCCCAACAACATCCAAAATACAAGCTTATGCATGTTAATGCTTGCAGATCACAGAGGAGGTGATTTATAACAAATACCCTCTGATTATTTGACATAACTATGGAAAATCCACCCATTTTTAAGAACGGTAAACCATCTATTTCTATGGGCCATGCTAAATACCATGGCAAACTGTTAGTCATAACCAGGTTTGGTAACCACCGCTAGGTTTTTAGCACCCATTTCTTCAGGCCTTTTTGTTTTGGAAAGGCTGATTATAAGACGTATAGATACTATGCAGGAAGCAGATATATAGTATAACTTACTGGTCCTTTGTAGGGAATGAATGGGAATGGGGGAATGGGATGATTATTAGTAGTGATTAGTACTAGTGATTATGGGGGAATGGGAATGGGATATACCCTTTGGTAAACCTACAAAAAGCTATTGAACATGGCCATAGAAATAGTGGATTTACCCATGAATAACATGGTGATTTTCCATAGTTATGTTAGTTTACCAGATGGTATACAGGAAGCAGATAATTGTTTTATCCCATGGAATCTTCAACCAACAAGCTCCAATAAAGGTGGCTTCAACCGGATGGACAGTTAACAAATGACATGTTATGACATTCATGGCAAGGCTTCTACAACCCAGTTTTTCACAGATGAATTGTCATCCATCACAGTTGTCTCCCCAAAAAGACAGGTCACCGCTAAATCCCCAAGTCATCGGGTACAGTAGATCCCCAGATCCCCAAATTGTCACAGTTTTGTTCCATCCTGTTCCATCCTGCTTCCTGACTTGTTTTACCAATCCCCATCTTTGGGCTTGGGATTCTCCAAGATATCCCTAAAATGTGGGCCTCCCAAACGATAGCGAAGTTGGTGCACATAACTCCCAAAACTATGGCAACTATTACACTTATAACTACAGTTTTCATGGGGTTTATGAACCAACTTACAGTATTTACACCAATGGTTTATAAGTGTATCATACCATATAACGTACCAATGGATAATACCATGGAGAAATAGATTACCAATGGACTATATACATTGATTCTCCAAGAAATCCCTGAATTCAGGGAGTGTTTTCTGATGTTTTCTGCATCCAGCAGGAGCAAGCCTTATTGGGAGCAGCAGCTGAGAACAAAGCTCCTGCAGACGCCCAAAGATTTCACTGAGCCTCGGGCCTCGGTCCGGGGCTTTGGTGAAGAGTTAGGCGCAGCTAAAACCATGTTGAAAATCATGAACCAAAGCTATAAATGAATATAAATAAGTGAAATAAACATACATAAATATACTGAGATATGAGATAAGTGTTTTTTTTAAGCACCATGGTAGAATCAAAGAACCATATCTAGGGTTATCAACACATAGATTCTACAAAAGATATTATGGATCAGCCAAGAGTTACCCAGTCGCGGAGATCAAACGGTTTGGAATGGTGGATATCTAGGGATATCTCGGGGTGTAATATTTGTAAGTAAGTAGACATTATATTACTCTATGTTGTATATTTATATTTGAATATTAGTCTATATATTGGTTATATGAACAACTTTTGGTTATGAAACGCCATCAGCAATCTTCTGGTATACATTTCCTCACCTACAGGTCTCCTGCAGGGTGTAAGGCATGCAAAAAAAAGTCCCATGTTTAATAGGAAGATCATTTGCAATTTCAGGGCTACCCAACTGGAGTTTGGATTTCTATCTGTTAGTTGTGTAACCATAGATATAACATTCTAATTTTAATGTAAGTACGTATAATCCAAATACAAACTATAATCCAATGTAATATATATATATTATAATTGTGTTTATTTTTCAAGGCATCATGCAAATTGTTAGTTTTTTTGTAGTTCTGAATGCACATTTTTCATTACATGTCAATAAACGTTCATGTTTGATGCCGTTTGGAACCATTGCCGGCCTCGGAGTTTAGGGCGGTGCCAACATGCTTTGGCATGAGATGACAATGTACTGAGAAACATGATGAAACATGGGTATGGATCAATACCTATAGATACCATTTTTAGTGGGATGAACATCCATTTACCAGCTATTTTGATGTTCATCAGGGGTACAAGGTTTTGACACACTGCCACATGTATATATTGGGATAACACTGATTAAACAAGGGATAAGACTGATTAAGAAAAGCATTTTCTGCGTAGTTGCTAGGAAGTTGTTACAGTGCTAAAGTTGGGGATCTTCAATCTTCAATAGTCACAGCCATCCACAACCAGCCGGGACTCCAGGAACCCCATGGGATTCAGGGCCCAACATAGCCCAATTGTGGAGCGCCAATTATTGAACCAGATCTATAGAGATGTCGATATCTATGCACACCCAAGAACTATAAGATATCAGGGGTGTTGAAACATGTTAAAACTCTATATATAAATATATAGTCCCTGATATCTATAGAGATCTATAGAGATATCGATATTTCGATTTTCGGACTAATTTTGCCCAGATACCGGTGCGGAGAAACACCAAAAAAACCGCCTTCGAATTCAAGAGATGGGCCCAGCCGCTGGCCTGTCACCAATGGCCTAGGAGGAGAACCTGCGCTTTGCCCTCCGCATGTTGGAACATTTGATCATCTCCCCGCAGACACCTGGTGGAAATTCTGTCGCGTCGCAACAAAAAGGGGGGGAATTCTAGCTTGGAAGCCTCCCAAGAGATCCCGTTGGATCGCCATTTCCACCATTTCTGAAAGTGCGGTGTACCGTAAGAATGAGCACTTTGATAGCGAAATTGGATGATACATGGGATTTTCGGGGGTCCTCTACAATGAGAAGGAAAGCCATCGTCCAAGTTCCTGCCATTCCAAAGGATGATTTCCCTAGGCCACAGAGGAACAGGATCTCTGAGTGGTGGATTTTCCTGAGTTTTGTGTAGCAACAGACAGGTATTATCTTAGCCGCCGTGGACATGTTCATCTGTTTGCTAGATAATGATACAATGATATATGATACATATATATGTGTATGATACATATATATATATATATATATACATTTGGGGATTTCAAGTATCCATTTCATTTGGATTGATACCAATTGCCCTCTGTTCAACTGGTATGTAGATGTACTTTGTCCAAGATGGGCCGTGGAGTCGTTTCTTGTATTTTGTGTTGGTTATACTTAAAATATGTGGCTATAGCCCCACTATGGTTGGAGTTTATATCCAGTGTGGGGGGTGGCGTAGTTCCATCATGTTCGGACAAACTGAGTAATTATTGCGGATTTTGTGTAAATTCTGGTAAACGAACATAGCTATGGAACATGGCAATTTATAGATGGTTTACCTATTACAGTAAAAATGGTGATTTCCTATAGCTATGTTAAATTAACAGAGGGTAGTTTGTTGAAATTGTGAAATTCACATCTTAGATCCCCATTTCTTGTTGGCGGCCGCATTCATTGCTAGCTTTCGCTGTTTCTTGCCTAGTAGTCACCATTTGTTTTGCCAATAGTTCCAATTCATAGTTCCCAAAACAATCAATTCCCGTTATATCCATTATTCAGTGAGATCTTGACGATACCGTTTGATCATGTTCTACCTGGCCGCCTGGTGGTTTGACCGTCGACCCAATTCGAAATCCTCGACTGGGTTTGTCTGACACTATCCCCATTGTTTCCATTGGTTAATCATCATTCTCTGTTTTAAAAAGTAGCCTTTTTGGGGGGGGGTATCATTGATACCATTATCATCATTCTCCATTGGTTAATCATCATTATCTGTTGGTGAATGATAAAATTCTCTAGTTACTAGAGATCTGTATCTCCAAATGCATTGTTTTTCCACCATCCATACAGACACACGCCCCACCTCCAC
>Ga0126342_10013157_pt1 | contig 14691 bp, 16 predicted proteins | sample Cyp1metagenome_FD_92528 | JGI IMG/M metagenome (GOLD analysis project Ga0126342, IMG submission 92528) | Coral microbial communities from Lord Howe Island, Old Settlement Bay, Australia - Cyphastrea 1 metagenome | ecosystem: Host-associated > Invertebrates > Cnidaria > Coral ... | reverse complement strand
TAGTCCGAGGGGGGGGTATCAGATACCCCTTGCCAAAAATATTCCAAAACATTCCAAAAAAAATATTCCAAAAAAAATATTCCAGCACCTCAGGGGTATACCTGGAATATTTAAGATAGGAGCTGATCATTATAATATAATATAATAATATAATATAATAAAACATAAAATCATATAACATAATACACTATAATATAATATAATATAATATAATAATATAATATGATAATATAATATAATATAATAATACAATATTTTATTTTAATAATATTAAAAAAAACTATAATATAATAATATATAATATGATATATATATATATATATAAAAACATAATATAACATAATATAACATAACATAATATAACTGAATATAGAATAACATAATACAATATAATATAACAGAATATAATATAATATAACATAACATAATATAATATAATAAAATATAAAAAATAATGCTATAATATAATATAATATAATAATTAATATATATATATATATATGCATGCTAGAACAATATGGTACATATATATATATATAAATACATAACATATTTATTTCTTATATTTGGATAGAATTAAGGGCATTGAAGCCATGGTATCCATAGTTGTAGTGATATGATTCCACCGTCCTTCAAGTCTCATCATTGGAGCCTTCAGAATGATGTGAGCCGCTGCCACGACGCCCTTCAAGCCAGTCCTTGCGATCGACCAGCAGCATAGAATTGGATCAGTGTAGTACAAGTAAGTGATGGGGAAGAAAGATCTCATGCTCTAAGATGATGTAAACACTTTTTTTTGTTCAAACAATCCTAGCGGATCAAATCAAGCAGTGACACCAACAGCCATTTTGGTTGAGGTACGAAATATATGTCAAACAAAGAACGCGCAAGCACTTTTAAGGCCAAAAATCAGCGTCATAACATATATTCATACTAGTGCTGCGCTGCTACCTCATCGAAGCAAGTAAACATATTTCACATTCAAATGATATGTATATATTATATATATTATATCATATCATATCCAAATATGCAATGGTAGCTCCACCAGCCCAGTGCCTTCCAACGCCCGTCTCCACTTCCAAATGCAGCTTCAACGCGCCGCAGCGACGGCGGGCCACGACCTTGCGGGCTGCGACGAGCCATCGCAAGGATTGCACTGCGATGGACACACCGCTGCGAGCAATGGTGCCTGGACAGTCTCCGGGGGCCCCTTTGATGTGAGAAGGTTGGGAGATCATATTCATCTTATCACGGGTGTGAAAAAACAATAATGAATATATATATATATATATATATTTATATTATATAAAATATATGTGTGTGTTTAATATATATATATACATATTATATTCAAAAACATAATGAAAACTCTCACGTACCTTGAAGGTGATGGAGTCCCGGTCTTTAGATATTTCTATAGTTGCTTTCTTACCTGCTACATGGTCGAAAAAAGGATCTTACAATATCTTAGCTATATTCATACCTTCGGGCATTCTAGCTTGGCAATAGAGAGGTATTATGTTCATTGATTTCCAATATCTGGGTAAAGTCTCAGAGTGGGGCAGTGGTTCATTGCCATGCAAAATTTTACTGTAGCCTGCGGAAAGTGGAGGTACGCTACTAAAATACTTAAGGCCTATGCAGAAGAACATACCCAAAAAGTAGTATAAGTACTTGATATACCTTTATATCCCATAGTACAGTACCACCATGTCAGTAAGCAACAATGGTTTCACCGTTTCGTTTCAGCCAAAAGAGTGGGAATGCAACCCCAAACGGATTGATCGTTCAGCCCAAGGACATAGGCTTTCCAAAGGTGGCTGGGTCAAGAGAACCAACTCCTTGGAGGTCTGCTGGGACAGCTGGGACAACTGCATGGCGCGCTGGTGATTCAGAAGGAAGAGGCTCTTGACCTTGGGATGTCGCATCAAAGTCTCCTTAGGTGGCCAGGACAATTTGCAGAAACAGCTTCAGGTACCCCGTGTTTGTTTTTTGAGAAAAAGGAGGGAATTTACAAAAACTGACCTTTGAGTGGGCTCGACCTTGGGTTCATCTTTCAGTGTGCGTCTAACTGACGCCGATTCTATAAACACCCAGGGCATCCCAGGCTATCTAAATCCGTTGGCATGCGGGGCCTCGGGTGAACCCTTGCAACGCATCGCCCAAGCCAGTGGCTTGCCGGAAGCTATGGCTTTGTTGATGTCAAAGACCATTTTGGGATATCCCATGGATATCCTATTCCTATGATATCCATTGATATCCCCCATTTCGACCTATACCCAAAGATCATCAAAGATCCACCCCAGTCATCTGTCGTTCCCAGTGACTGCAGCCAGCAATTCATCATGGTCATAGGCGTTGGCCGAAAGTACCACTCCAAGCTGCTTCCTTCCAAGCACCTGACGCTGACCATGGCAAAATTGGGGATGGTTTGGGGTTTAGGGCTGAGGGTTTAGGGTTGGGGATACTTTTTGGATATTCGATGCTAGCCAAATGGTGGGGTATACTCAGCCACTTGTTGATGTAATGCTTGAATTCAAGTTGTCGTTCTGGGAGATTATGATTCCAATCTGCATGGGTAGTACTATACATCTATTTGTTTTTTGCTGGGGCTTCTCAGAGGTTCGCCAACATCTATCGATGTGTAAATAAAAACACATGAGTAGATTGACAAATAAACCGGTAGAAACGCTTATGTACATATGCGTTAGGGGGAATCGTGTATGCATCATCCCATCTGTCCATCTATAATGAACATGGTCGAACAAAAATTGTCAATGGAGGTTTCTAGCTGGGAAAATAGTCGAACTAAAGGGCGGTTTTCATGGGAAAAATATGGAACACATCTCCCCCTTGCAGTTTGCCCGCCTGGGCCAAGTGCTGAAGGCTGCTGGACAGACCTTCGAAGGTCACTTCAGCCCAGCTGTTGGGTCTCTCATCCATCCTGCACGCAGCAGGCACAGCTTCCCTCAAAGAAAGTTGACCCAAACACCTTTTTCTGATCTTGAAAGGATGTCTTTCTCGCAGTTGCACCGGGTTTTGGTTTTCTTGCTTATCATCATAGGTTATATATGTCATCATTGAACTTTGATGAACATCGGATCTTTAGAGATCTTCATGGCAGTACAGTGCAGCAGCATCCTCGGCTAATCTACCCTCCCTCCATATGGGTCAAACTCTTGGTTGGAGGGATGGTGATTCTTCCGGTTAGAAGTTTGTTTCTAAACCCCATTAACTCTGGTTACAAATATATATATATATATAATTATTTATATATATTAAGATTATAAACCGTAGCTATTGGAGTTATGTTCCATTAGCGATTCAATAAATATTTTTTGGGCACCTCCACTTTGTACAACTCACACCCAGACCCTGCAAGTGCTGCCAAAACACTTGGCACAACTCTCCTCAAGCACTGAGCCCCCAGCGACTGTGTGCGGAGCGTACTTCCTGGGAAGTGCCAAGACCTCTCAGGGCGGGGGAAGGCCATCGATGGCTGGTGTGAACTCAATAGACCACACCTAACTACCTAACTTCTGTGAATTCTTGGAAGTATTTTGATGAACCTCAAATCTGTGTTTCTGGGTGGAGATGGGATAGAACCGGCATTTCCCATGATTAAAAACTGGCTGGTGGTTTTTCAATCCCCCTGAAAAATGATGGAGTTCGTCAGATTGGATCATCATCCCAACTATTGGGGAAGTCATAAAATTCCATAGTTCCATTATTGATTATTATATATATCCCATTATATCCCATTAACAACACATTTTCATATCCCATAAAAAAGCCATGTTCCAGTCACCACCAACCAGTATTTATAATCCCCATTAACTATAGATATAACCCCCATAAACCCTAGTTATTGATAGTTATTGGACTTATAAACCAACTTAGCTAACCAGATCATATTCCCATGATTAAAAACAAATTCCTCTGGGAATTCTGCTCCAAGGAGGCCATGGCCATGGCCATGGATCCATGGCGCGCCTGGAGCTCGGCGGGAGCCTCGGGAGTAGCGATGGCCAGTTGCAACTCTCCCACCGATCCTGGGGGCGGAACAGAAATGTTGCGCCAAAATGGGATTGATATTATGGGATATATATATATATGGTAATGTAGAAATGGGATATAATACTCCCATGATATTGATATATAGCAATCATATATATATATATATATATATATATATATTTCCCATATAATCAAGAAATGGATCTTGAAGTTACAAAAAGGGAAGTTTCTAGAATTTCCAACCAGCATTTTTTTCAAAATGGACTTGTCTATGAATGGTGGATACGTCAATTCATTGCCAATATTTATATATAGTAATAGGGAAAACGTGAAACACATGGGAAAACATGGGAAAACTAATATGACCACAGTATGGGTGCTCAATTATTGGACAAATACATTCTGAGCAAGAACATTTTGGTGATGTAACCAAGCGGAAATGGGATGTCATGGTCTTTCACGGGCAAAATTGAAGTATTCCAGGTCTTCCAAAGTTGCGGCAAACTAGGTGGTTTTACCTCGGAAGAGCCACTTGTCAAAAGCAAAATGCTGTGAATCTGCTCGGTGGAGTCGTTCTCATGTGCTTCAAGCCTCTTTTGGACGTCATACCTGGGGGTTCTGTAGTCATGACAACCCTTTGAGTAGTTTTTAATGTAATATAATAATATAATATAAATAAATGTAATTCCCGAAGGTACTGGAGGATTTCCGTGATTTCTTGCGCCAAGCACGAAACGGAGGAATTCCATGGAATTCCATAATTCTTTTTTGCCAACTCCACAACCTCGTATACAACAGGTGCTAGAGAGAGTAACAACCGCACCTTCCAGCACCCCTAAGGCTGGAAGGCAAGGCGCGAGAGTTGCCAGCGCGAGGATGAAAGTCACAAGATCCAGTGTTTGATCTTCATAGGTTCGCGGATTGGAATCATACCTAGCTGTGCATGTCTTTTGCACTTCCCCTTAGTCTCCCTCCAGGCTTCTCTTTATTCGCCAAGAATCGAATTTGATCATCCCTTCCTCTGAGCTCCAGTCGAAAGCCATGCCAAACCAGAAATTCATAGACCGCCATGGGGTCGTCAGCGTCAGTATGGTGATACGGATTCGACAACGTGAGGGAGATGCTAAAGATCATGCCTCGGTTTAACACGAAAAAACAAATGGATCCTCTGGTGGTGTCAAAAGTTGGTACTGTTGGATGCTTAGTGACCAGCAAAAAAACATATGTTCACTGGCCATTTCAGGTTCATGAATCAAAGGGACCTACCATATACGAGGCCTATAAAAAGGGGTACCCAATATGGTACACTACCTCCATTTTAGGGTCCTGAAATGTCCATTGAAATGTGTTTCGTTGCCTCTAAATGTGTGACGCGTGCAGGTCAATCTGTCTTCAATGTTGGAACATCTTGCGACCATCCATAGCTGGGACCAACTAGGACCTACGGACCTGAAATTTAATGAAATCCCAATGCTCTTGATATGTTGTATTCATTAATACGCACCAAATATTACATATACAAAATAAAATATCCTCAAACATCCAACATCCATATACCATGTGCACAATAGCTTGGGAGCCTTCCCTTTCTGAAACGTGACATTCGCGCAACACGACACCAAGATACCCAAACTCAAATGCCCAGCCAGGGCCTTGAGGTTCAACAGCCCAGTGCGGGAGCCTGGGACATCCAAAGATCTGGTTGGTGGTTGACCTACCCCTCTGAAAAATATGAGTCAGTTGGGACGATGAAATTCCCAATATATGGAGAAATAAAACATGTTCCAAACCACCAACGAGCTGTTAATATCTGTTGATTATTTACATTTATTTACAGCATCTGGGCATGTGAACATCGATTTCCCTGTATATTTTTCCCACGTTATGAACATCATCGGACCTGGCATGGGTCCCTGTAATTATTTCAAGGGGATAGGATAAGGACAATTGTTTGACACCCAAATATATGAAAGCCGGGGTGGGGCCTTCCAAAAGGAATCCCCCTGTTTGTGATTTCGAAGCAAACCCAAAAATGGTTGAACTTGCGAGTCGTTTCGAGGGTCCATCTAAAATCAGCATGACAATCTCCACGTCTTCAGGAACTCTCAAGGATGAATTGGAAACCTCAGTGTTCCAGGATGTTCCAGGGAAGAGTCGCCATTTCATCCAAGCGAGACATGGCTGGACATGGCTTGACCATCGAGATCTCGAGGAGATGGTGATCCAAACCATGTTGGGACTCTTGAAACTTCCCAAGCTCTGCAAAAAGAGATTCTTGGCCAAAACCAGTGACCAATGAAAACTTTAGCCAGACAAGGGCCACCTTTTATGCCAGTCTGTCCTGATGTCAGGTGTCTTGGGGATTTTCCCCTTGTTTTTTCTACCAGTAGCAATCATCATACCAGAAGTAGACAAAGGTTATCCCCCGAACAAACTGATCTCCTGAATAAGCGCTTGTTGGAGGATGTTGATGGTGAATCAGCCCTTGAGAAACCCCAAAAAGAGATCAGCACGGGCTGAAGTAACCTGCCTCAGTCAGGTGACATATGAAAACCATGAGATTCGCGCTGAACCAGTTTGGGAGATATTTTGAGGGTCACCTTTAAAGTGTGGACCTAAATGGGTGTGGGTCAAAGTTGGGTACCCACAAAAAGTGGATGGTCAATACTAAAATGGGCTAAAATCTGTGGTCGCTCAGGATATCCAGCCTCCAGCCCCAATCCAAGACGCATAGTGCATGCGAAGGCTGGGCTGACTGGATACATGCCATGCAAACTCAGACGGCCTCACCTGTCGCGGAAAAGATCGAGGCCGTCTGAGCGCAAGGGATGCGAAAAGGTTCACCCCGGCCCCAACACACTGAGTTCCAAATAAATGCATAATATATATATATATACGGATACAGAATCTGTACAAGTCATTGCATGAATCATATATAAGCCATCAAAATATTTCATACATTATATATATGTGTAAAACAAAACAAAAAGGAAGACCTGGTTTGAATATATTGAAAACACAGTTTGGTGGCCAACCGGCGCAACGATCATGTGCGGTGACATCATCTGAGGTTGCAAATTCTTTGGCCAATTCCGTTGGGCCTCTTACCGTCAAAGAATAGGAACATATAGGAATATCATTTCCCAAATTTGGGAATCATATTTCGATTAGTGAGATTCCTATATATTCGTATATATTTCCGAAATAGGAATATCACATCCCAAATAATGCAGAAAGTGTGAAAATTTGCCTCATCATTTGGCTTGCGCGCCCCTCACCTTGTACCCCTCATTTTGCTTCAAATCCTCACCAATCAAGCCCTGCAGCCCTGTCAGTGCTTCCTCTGCGCAGCTAGATGTGCCTGAAGGCTGGGGAGTTTGCTACAAATTGTCATTGTTTGCTATGAAAAATGGCTCATTTATCGATGGTTTATCCATTTAGAATAGTGATTTCCCATTACCAGAGGGTATAAACCTTCACCTCTTCACATCATGCGCTCTGATCAAACATCGAAAGTTGCATCTGACATTCTATCATACAGATCTTTCTGAGATATGGTTCAAACATCTTTCTAAAACGATGCATCGTAGGTCATCTTATGAGTGCTCATAACATCTATATATATATAATTATACCCTCCAGTAAAGCAACAAAGCTATGGAAAATAACATGTTGTTATTTTTTTAAGTAAATCAACTATAAATGGGATAATGGATGATAATGGGACATGTGTTTTTCACAAGTAAATCAACGAACTAACTGGCCATGGCCGAGGCTACGACTCGCCCCACCTGCGTCGTCAAACTCCACCACCGCCGCCGCCGGACCTGGCGGACCTGGCGGACCTGGCTGTCGATGGCTCCAGAGCTCCAGGACGTGAGAAATGGCCCGGGAAGCCTGGCCCGGGATCAAATGCGAAGTTCCTATTTTCTTCGGAATTAAATAGATAGATAGATACAGTAGATAGATAGATAGAATGAATGATATAATGACTGATATATTGATGTAATGATATAATGATATATTGATGTAATGATATATTGATATAGTGAGATTATATATATATATATGATATGTATATATTTGTAAATGGTAGAAATTGGTAGAATTGAAACGAAATGGTGGATTGTTACATTGCCAGGTTAGGTTACCAAAAGGTACTCAATAAATTGGTGTGTTTTTCATAAAGAGAGAAAAAAATAAAGAAAGAACGAAAGAAAGAAGGAAGGAAGAAAGAAAGAAAGAAAGAGAGAGAGAGAGAGAAAGAGAAAAAGAGAGAGAGAGAGAGAAAGCCTGGGAAATATGTAAAATATTGGAAAATGATGAAACTCATGAATCAGATGGTCACACCTATTGGTGAAGAAAATGTGCACAACCTGAGCCCTCAGCGCGTGTATGGTGCGCGCACCTTGCATTCTCTCAGCCCTCCAAATCTCCATGACAACAAGCGAAAGAGCTCAACGGCTCCTGGAACTTCCGTCAGGGCTGTCAGAACGTCCTCAGTGGCGAGAAACGCCTCGAAGGCTTGAGAAACGCCTTTGGGATCTTTGGGTACCTGGACGTGAAATGCTCACCTCATTTTCAAGTACCACAGCCATTTTCCACGTCTCGGCCAGGCACCGCCCCTGCATCCGACGCCGCGCGCACCCAGCTGCGGTAGCTGTGCTGCGCTCGCTGCACAGCGTCGGGGACGTCGCCCATGGTGAACTCGGAATCCTTCGGGGAGCGGAACATGTTTGTGGATTTAGGGTATATATCGAATACTGCATCTATAGTATTCATTAGTATTCTATAATAGTTAGAGGTGGTTATAAACCAACTTATAACGCGGGGAGTCCTTCCTGTGAATAGGGTGCCCCGCAAGTACGGTGATTTACTTATCATGTTACCTATAGAAACGCAATTTTGGGGGGCATACACCATTTTCAGACACTCTCAAATGGTGGGGATACAAGCTGGTAAATGTGAGAACTGTACACCTAAATTTTGGGTAAATGTTTGGAGTTATCAAGTTATCAATGGAAACCTCTTTTATACATTGTTATACACTGAAAAAGTATGAAAAAGTACAGTGCATCACAGTTCTGGGGACAATTTAAACCCCAAAGTCTTCGTAGCTGGAGAGAACTGGGGCATATAACATTGGTATGACAGTATGACATCAAATAAACACTGTGGACCAGGGTTTTCGTCGCGGGCCATCCCCCTGCCAGGCGGGCTTGACATGATATCGGAATCACAAAGACTTACGGAGAACTCGATGCACATGACCAATTCTGGGGAGCACTGGAACATTGGTATCTGTTTCTTTAAGCCAAATCAATCCGATATATATATATATAGATATACTGTATATATTATGATATAGCCAAAAACAAGGCACATTGTCATAGGCATGGGAAATACACCATTGTCTCGATTTCTGACATTCTACGATTTACAGTTTAGGGTTAGGATTTGTTTTGGTCCACCCCTTCAAAAACAAACACCCCCACAGACACACATTGAGGTTTCTGACAATGCGGGGATCCCAAAGTCACCCTGGATTTCAATACTAAAATATACTAAAATATACTAAAATGATCTAATAACTTGTATGATTTGGGGGTACCCCCACGACTTAGGAAACCACTTGACATATCAAATAGACCAACTTGAAGACCCAGCCGAGAAGCAATTAGAAGTTTAACCACATGACATCCGTTTGTGTCAAACAAATATATCACCTCCCTTTTGGTGGTTGCAATTTGACCCTTAAAAACAAAATCCCTTAAAACACCCGTTTTTCTGTCAAGCATCCAGGAGCAGCCAGGCGGCACTTTGTAACGTGGCGCAGCAGAAGTTCTCATGATTCTCAGCCAGAAACAGCGCTGCTTGGGGGACCAAGTCTGCGAAGTTTGGCGCTTCGTCCGTCTGAAGGGAAGAAAGAAAACCTGCTGAGATGACTGGAGGGGCAAAGTGGCTGGAGGGGCAAAACAGTGGACCTCCCAACGATTGAACCAGCACATGATAGAAACATAGAAACAAAAAAAGAGCGGAGAAGAATGAGAAAACGAAGAAATGATAAGAAATGCATAAATAGACCTCAAGTGACCTAAGTGCAAGGTATATGCGTTGACATCACAAAATTTGCAAACAAAAAGCATGGTCCTTGTAAGTGTTGGCCATATAAGTTATACCGTACCTCCATCAAACTTTCCGAAATGGGACCAGAACATCAACAGCACCAAGCTACACAAACCACAAGCAACACAAGAACACTGGCTATCAAACACTGCCTATCACTGGCTAGTTCCAACCTGCTAAGCCAAACATTCAACGAATTGTGACATCCCAGCGTCAGCGAGAAGAAACAAGAACATAAGTTTGAAACCAGCAGCCAGCGTTCTTTCTTGCTTTTTATTGGTCAAATATATCTACACCCCCAGGTTTGACCATCAACTAGATTCATTTGGGACCACTCCTGGCCTCAACTACTGTATCACAAGCAGAGCTTTCATCATGCATGGCCAATCTTACAATACCTGCGTTTTTGTGTTTTTCAAAGCTGGTTGGCACATTTCAACATATGTACATGTATAAATTCTACATGTCAAATTTTATAACTAACACATTAGTTAGTACCAAACTATCCACATTTGGCCCAGGGCATTCGCGTTATAAACCGATGGCTATTTATGATTAGGATCAGGGACCCCCAGTCATTCTGAATGGTGAAATCCACAAGAAAAATGTCACAAAGACATGGCATAAAGTGGCAGGCCCGAACAAATGACAAATGGGACTCACGATACAGTATATATATAACATATACAGTATATATATATATATTATATCAGTGTGTGTGTGTGTCAATGAGGAACCATGATGTGTTTGCAACATGATGATTTTTCCTATGTGTCCTAAACCCACATGGAGCCAGCCACTGTGCCGGGCGCAGCTGGCATCTTCACATCGCGCCCTTGTGGCCGAACTCGCGGCCGCGAGCAGGTCCGCCAGGGGCGTCGTCAGCTGAGTCAGCGACGGCAGGGACCAATCGGAGTCAGCGACCAAGGCAGGTAATCTCGGTGGGAGCAGTTGGAAAAGGCAAAAGCCTAGGACAAAATAGGAAAAATATGGGTTTTAGTGGTTTATACCTCCAATAAGCATTGGAAAATGGTGATCTAACCAAGAAAAATGTGGATTTCATGGGATTAAAACCTGATTTATGCTGATTTGATGGGTTATTAATGATCATTAATTCATTAATGAATATAACTATAGGATTTTTGAGCTTCAGAAGTTGGGATATAACCTCCATGCAATAACATGCAATTTCACCATGGTTTGTGATACTTCTAACGAACTTGTTATTGGCATTTATAAGCCAACAAACAATCACCACGGTGATTTATGGACTTAGCAGTTGGTCACAAGTCCCTAAGTAGATAGACTTACTGGTGCTTAGCAGGGAATGAGGGAATGATCCATAATCACTAGTAATAATCATCCCATTCCCCCAGCAACCCATCCATTCCCTACGTTTTGCACCAGTAAGTAGAAAATACCTGGGAAACCTGTTTCAAACACATCATCGACCTAGCATCCTGGTTGTTACCATAGGGCTAGCTGGGTTGTTTCCATGGTGGCACAGCACTTTGTTAGATAGCCTATAACCGGACCAAGCCGACTTACCCCACTTAGTGTATAACTTGGGTTATATACGTTGCAGTAATACCAATGTTTCATACATCCAGTAGCCTTTGGTAATCAAAGTCTGGCTGGAAATTCTCCCAGAAGAAGGTCTTAAAGTGTTGCAATGTTTGATTTTTCACGGCTTGCTAGTTGATCAACTTGGATGTGCCGTCACTGAGTCGACGCCAGGCAGCTGTTGCAGTGTCACCACCTGACTTCTCACCAGCGAGATCAGGGTCAGTGACAAACAGGTCATGGCTGCTTTGAGCCAAATGTGCCATCCCAAGGCCCGGGGCCGGATGCCACACAAGTTCTCTTTTTGTGCGACAAGAAATACAAAAGCGTAAAGCAGCATGTTGAGAACACATGGCCACGACTTTGGAAATCATCTTGAAAAAGCCCATATCTTGAAGATTTCAGGGCGGGCTCGAAACACAAATGCATTATACTTCATTGATGTCATCTTCAAATCCATATCCGGAACCCCAAAAACCTGCATTTTTCAATTAAAAAAACCCAACGGCTGTCTAAAGCTCGAAAAGGATGAGGCAATCCAAACTTGCAACGCCATCGGATCCAAGTTCATCTTCGATTCCCAGTTAGGAGAAAACACTGAAAAGGGTCAATTTTTCAGATACCGCGAAATTTGGATGGTCCACACCAAAATAAACTCAACTATATTAAAATTATCCCACGTTTAACGTTAACGTTAATGGTATCCCCATGCCATGACAGAGACTTCACCAGTGGTTTCTCCAACCCGGCACCTGACCCTTGGGCACCGGAATCTCTCCGGCACCAACACTCTTCAAGACAGTAACCTGAACACGGGGATGGTCATTCGGCACTGAAAAAAACATGGTGGTTTTCATAGGATTCAGAATGGCATACTTTGCAGTTGTGGAGGATGAAAAACCGTGGTACTCCGAAAAATGAACCCCAACACAAGCCAAGTAGATGTCCCAAAGAAGAATCTTAGATGCGCTGCAGAAATATCTCAGCTCGGTCTAGTATATATATATATTCTATGTACAGTTACGACAAGAACAATGATCATTCAAACATATACAGCATTTTCCGATTCCAACCTAACCAACGTTTATCGACAATTCAACTCTAGTCCGTACCTACACCATCAGTGTGTATGGTATATTGGACTGAAGGTTGAACGTACCCACAACAACCACACAATGTGGGGAAACGGATGGAACGTGACTATTTCTATCATAGAACCAAAAACGAAAGGCTTTTTATATAATTTATATACAGTAGTTACTATGACATTCTTATCCTTGATTTGTTTTAAATAAAACCATCACAGTTGCCAACAAACTGGGGACCAAAATGGAAACAGAATATCGTCAAAAACAACAAATTGGAACGAGATTGGCCACTGCAAAGGCCATGCCGATGTTGGAGTTTCCACACAATAAAAAGGAATTCCCATATTCATTTTCAGACAACCCCCACATAGCCCCAGAAAACATATGTTCCATGGTCAAAACTTGTCAAAACATATGAGATCCCTGGGATGCACACCCAAGTAGTCCTGAAACAGGCACAGCTTCTGGGCACCCCAAGCGGAGCACTTCGTCGGAAGCGTCATGTCCACCTTTCGTGGCTGTCCCGCCTGTGCAGAGACAGGTCAATCCAAATGCTCCATGGGAAAATTGATGGTAGCCACCAGGTAGAAACGTAAAACAAGTTGAATTGTAATATTGATTTTCAGACATTTTTGAACTGGGATTGCCCTTATATTGATCTTGGGGGTGCTATACCTGCCAGAATTTATGGCCCAAATCATCGTGCCAAACAGCTGCATCCGTAAACAGCTCCGTGGCGGTTGCTCACCCAAAAAACGACCCTTCCGGTTGCTAAACGACCGAGGGGTTCAAAGACTTCAAATTCATCTGGGAAACGTAGGAATATGTCATAATAGATCAATGATAATCATAATCTATAGTGATATACTAGGAATATACTAGGAATACATAATCATATCAGTACATAAACTTCTCAACCGAAGAATCAACAAAAACATGACCGGCGCTCGGGTCCTCGATCTTCGTCTGCTTCCTCTCAGTGCCCACCTCATGGCACAAGGGGAAATTACATCCATGAAGAGTTTAAATCTTTCAAATAGCAGTTTGTGGACAGCTATAAAAATACTGAAACAAGTTTAAAAAATAGGAATATGGGATGCCTATCCATCACTATCTATGACTCTTATGATGTGGTTGGGAAAGTCTAAGTAGCTCCTTAGCATGCTGGACCTCTTAGATACCATTGCTGTTTCCACATGAAATATATGACCAAGAGCTTGATACATTGGGGCTCACCACCAAATAGCAATCTCAAAAAAAGCAAAGAAGAACCACACATACATATCATAAATAGCACAACTCCAGCATGATATATATATATATATATATATATATAATCTCTCTATATATATATATATGCAAATATGCATATAGAGTGACATCCTGTGATATCTATCATCAGGGAAAGAATCTAGAAAAAACCATCGCAGATCCAACGTGGCCACCACTTGGAAGCGCCTTGAAGGCCACCACGTTCTCCTGACGGCTGCCCGGCTGACCAGGGACGATAGGAACCGGTGGGAGCCATCGGCCAAGCAAGTGGTGAACACGCAGGGTCCAGTTTCATCCAGTGGGTCATGTGATATGCCATGATATCTGGGTAAATTATAATATTTCACTAACCTGAAATAAGGCAATTTTGGGATGATTCCTCTTACTAACCATGATTCCAGTGAGGGAGAACAGTGAGGTCGTTATAATTTACCCAAATGATATGCCATATGTCACTACTTCACTATACACTTGCCACGTCCGGAGAACTCATGAACAAATATATATATATATGAGCGATTGTGAAAACCCTAGGTTCACGGAAAGGACATCCACAAATTTGGGAAGGTCCCATCGCTTACCACACGTTTGTACAATAATGATATATGGTAAACTTGGGGGG
>Ga0126342_10013156_pt1 | contig 14692 bp, 23 predicted proteins | sample Cyp1metagenome_FD_92528 | JGI IMG/M metagenome (GOLD analysis project Ga0126342, IMG submission 92528) | Coral microbial communities from Lord Howe Island, Old Settlement Bay, Australia - Cyphastrea 1 metagenome | ecosystem: Host-associated > Invertebrates > Cnidaria > Coral ... | reverse complement strand
AGCTTGTTGATACCACTTGCTCTCAAAGTCCACAGTCTGCTGCGTTGCCTGCTGCCAAGCTGCGACCAAAACTCCCAAAATCCAACAAGGGCTGCCTAGTCAAAGCTTCAAACAGTGCGCCTATTGCCCTTGATGGGGGGGCAAGCAATCAGTCTAGGGGGTGCCCGCGGCGGCTCGTGGTACCTTCTTTTTTTTTGGTTTTTTCCTAGGGGAAAAAGGGGAAAAACGAAAAAAAGAAAAACAAACAATCCAAAAAAACAATCCAAAAAGGGAGTACCATAAAAAAAAGGAGTACCACGAGCCGCCGCGGGCACCCCCTAGACTGATTGTTTGCCCCCCCATCAAGGGCAATAGGCGCACTGTTTGAAGCTTTGACTAGGCAGCCCTTGTTGGATTTTGGGAGTTTTGGTCGCAGCTTGGCAGCAAGCAACGCAGCAGACTGTGGACTTTGAGAGCAAGTGGTATCAACAAGCTGCGGCGATTAGGGAGAAGCACAATGGGGGTTTGTTTTTTTGGTTTGTTTGTTTTTTTTGTTTTTGTTGTTTTTTTAAATTATTTGCTGGCCTCCAGTAAAATGAAGCCTTTTGCGTCATATATATATATAACTAACTTGCCTCGTGGAAGCATCGACAGCAACGGCTGCCACGGTAACCACCAAGGACGAAAACTACAACAACAAAAACGACGATGACGACGACAACAACAGCAACAACGACGACGACAAAATATGAACAAGAGCAAGAGCAACCACAACGACAACAACAACAACAACGACGACAACAGCAACAGCAACAGCAACAGCAACAGCAACAGCAACAGCAACAGCAACACAAACAACAAAATATGGACAACAACAACAACAACAACACCAACAACAGCAACAACAACAACAAAAAATGAACAAGAGCAACAGAACAACCACAACAAGAGCAGCAACAACAACAACAGCAACAACAACAACAACAACAGCAACAACAACAACAACGACAACAACAACGAAGCACCGAACGAACAAAGGAACCACTGAACGCACGAGCAATTGAACGAATGAATGAACGAACAAAGAAGCAAAGAAGCAAAGAAGCAAACAAACAACAACAGCAGCAGCAAGAACAACAACAAGATACAACAAGAACAAGGATGACGACGAGGACAAGGAGGACAAGGAGGTGGGGAGGATGGGGAGGATGGGGAGGATGGGGAGGATGGGGAGGATGGGGAGGATGGGGAGGATGGGGAGGATGGGGAAGATGGGGAGGATAAGGACAAGGATGATGAAGCGGAGGGCGATGAAGCGGATGATGAAGCGGATGATGAAGACGATGACGATGAAGATGACGATGATGACGATGATGACGACGATGATGATGATGATGAGAACGAGGGGGAGGAGGAGGATTGCGACAACGATAAATGGCCAATAATGACAGCACTGACCATGATTACAACAGCGACAGCAATTACAACACTGTCACCGTCAACATGGGTCAACATGGGCCCACATGAGTCCAAACGGGTCCACATCATAAGCAACATAATTAAAATGAAATGTAAGTAAAACAATATTTTACAATAACATGGAGCCTAATTTAATTTCACTGAACAAAATACAATCGAATCAAACATAATTTAGTATAGTAAAGCAGACTAAACTGCAATAAACCATTAATATCATAGGCGACTATATATCCAATATATTGCGCGTATATAAATATATATACACATATATATATAAACGCACATATAAATACATATAAATACTGTAAATATATTAAATATATGTGTGTGAGAGTAGATATGTGTGCGTGTGTTGAACATAAGAAACGTATACACAGATATATCATAAACTGCAACGCAATACCACATACAGTGGTTTGATATAGTGCAAGAAACAGCATGCTGTAATGTATTGCAACATACAAGGCATCATAACGCATGGCATAGTGTCAGTCCAGGGGTAAAAGCTCGTGGGCTCGTGACTTGGAGGGCATTGCCATTAGTAGCAAACTATCACTTTGCCTGGTGACCTCACAATTTATATGGCTAACCAAAGCGTATTATATAATTCGGGGTTACTGTAGCAATAGTTGGCAAATAATGAAACACATTCAAACATGGAACAGCTCCTTCTAAGCAAACATGGCGTGCCCACACTCTGAAAACAAAGTGCTCATCCTTTTGGCTTTGTACTTGCAAGAGGTTGAAAAATATGCCATTACAGTCGCCTGGTGTAAACACCATTCAACAGCTCCGGTCATTCAGGGCCTCTCAGAGCAGGATAGCCTGAGAGGAGGATAGTGTCGCCATTCTTGGCACATCCGAATCGCACTTTCAAAGGGGAGCCCGGCGCTGCCTTGGCCGAAAGTTCGAAGCAATAAACCGTGATTGTACTGTATACATCTGTATACAATATTATTGCAATCATGAAAACAAAAATCAGCTCTTCCTTGCTTGTCTGGAAAGGCGTGACGGCCTCGAACTTTGGCAAGCTACTCGCCGTGGTGATGTTGTCAGTTTCCTGCTCGAATGACGTGCTCCAAACATCTCCAAACAGAAAGAAACACAGATGACACATGCCACATGACACCACAGCTTTGAGCTCCTGCCCATCGACATCCAAGCAACGGGCAGCTTGTCGTCCTTTTGCATTACTGCGACGGCACAATGAAAGCCTCCACTGCCTGACCATGCCAGACTGGCCCAATTGGAGCTATTATTGAAGTCCACGCTTCCAGGGCCAAACAATAGCGTTGACCAACTGGCTCAATGGCAGGCAAAGACCAGACAAAACCCAAAGTTGTTTGGAAATCCATCGATTTGTTGGTTTCATTCTCAGCCAGTCCTGGCAACCAAATATGTCCATATGTATATATAGAATTATATATATAACTATAAATAAATAAATATATATATATATATAGTTATAAATAAAAAATACATATTTATAGAATTATAAAGAAGCACTAGAACTAGAACAGATCATACCTTACTGAAGCTCCCAGCTCGATCGTTGAGTACCCCGTGCCTGCAACTTCGATGTGCACAGAATCGTGGCATCGACGAAGGACAAGCCCTAGGCTCGCCAAAGGTGAGGGAACCATGTGTGAATGGCAAGGCACGGCGCGTATCAAAACGGATTACAGTACAATACATCGCAATATGTATGTAAGTGTGAAAAAATGCCCTTTTCACACAAGAGTCAACTGAGCACCAACCTTCATTCCTTTTGTCTTGCGCAGTGGTTGTTGGTGCCAGTTTGTCCTGGTTCCCTGTGTCTGGGATTGATCATACTGTATCTGTACAGTTCCAAAATTCAATCAACCAGGTCCTCCTTGGTGATGCTGAGGTTGGAGAATTGGGGGACTGATGCTGTGCTCATCAACAGTGTGGTCCTGAAGACCATGTGCATCCTCTCCAGTTGTCTTCTGGTGGTGGGGTTTGCCCTGATTTCTTCTTCCTCGGGCCTTCCCAACCATCAAGGGTGAACCTCTTCGATGTCTTTGTGGGCCGTTCTCCCTCCTCCGGGAGGGCGTCAGCAGGTGCTTGACTTGGATGAAGCCAACTTCCCCTCGGGCAACAAAGCGGTGTTGACGCTTCAACAGGGCGTCGCTTCCCTGGAGTTCCAGGTCGGCTGACTTTGAAAATCTTCATGCAGGTTTCCTCCAGGGTGTGTCTGTCCAAGGAGAGTTCCTTGTCCTCTCCCAGCAGGGTCGAGATCTGCCTGGCTGCGTTGGCTGCCTGGAGGAGCCTCATTGCAATGAATGCCAAAGTCTGGGCTGTGAATCCATGGTTGCCATCTGTGAAGTCGAAGTCTCTGGGACCATGTGCCCGGGCTTCTTTTGGGCTGTTTTAGCGATCTGGCAGGTTGTCCACTGCTTGCCGGGCCATCTCCCCTTGGACACGCCATGGAATCTGCTTGGAGACCAACAGGACCGAGAGCCCTTTCGTGAGCTTGTCCACATCCTTTTGTTGGTCTGCGGGTATGGCCTCAGGCGGAGTTGCCGGAGGTGGTGCTGCCATACCTTAGTGTTCAGTTCGTGCCCAATCTCAGGGTGGGAGTGGTGGGCTTTCAAATTGAATCCACATTGGAAACAAACCGGGGTTGCTTGAGCCAAAATGTCCGGTGGGCATTTTGGTTCAACATTCCACGCATATGACTTGCAACCGCAGAGCTAAATGCAAGAATCAAATGTATGTAAGTGTGAAAAAATGCCTTTTTCACACAAGAGTCGACTGAGCACCAACCTTCACTCCTTTTCTTGCGCAGTGGTTGGTGCCAGTTTGTCCTGGTTCCCTGTGTCTGGGATTGATCATACTGTATCTGTACAGTTCCAAAATTCAATCAACCAGGTGTGCCAGGTCGAAATATCCGCTATTTCCGAAAGACCTGGCACTTACCGCCATTTCCGAAGGATGCCGCGGTGTCTGTCGGGGTCCCTTCTCAAGGCCTGTGGCACCTGTTCAGGTCGTATCGGAGGCCTGGAAAATGGGGAGCTGTACATTCTCCGTCTCGAGACGGAGTCATCTGTGTCTGAAGCAGAGTCATTGGATGAGTCCGAATCATTGAATCTGCAGGTGCATCTCCAATCGCTTGGCGTCCTCTCTGGTACTCGTCCGGGAGATCGTGGGATTTGAAGCAACGAGTGCACTTGCCATAGAGGGCCATCTCGTTGAGGAAGTCATCCGGTGAAAAATCTTCAAAGCTCCCACTTTTGGGGCGCCAGCCACATCCCACTGCTGTGCCTTCCTGGTTCAGGAGGTGTATGCGGTACTGGCCTGAGGCTGTGGTTCTGGAGCGCGATGATATACAGCCGTAGGGAGCTTGGTGCTGGTTCTGCGAAGGGCGCGGGGAGTCCCTGGCCTCAGAGACGAAGCTCCATTTGCTGCTGCCCGGTGTTCCCCACTTGGGGTGTCCAAAGAGGACCCGCCGACTTGAGGTTCAGGTTGTCCACCTTGGATGCCACCTTGTGCCAGATCGATACCACCACGTTTCTTTGCTCCCTGGACTCGGTAAGCCAATTGCCCACGTATTGCTGCTGGGTGCGGGGAACCCCAAGTTGAAACGCGCAGTCTGGAATAATAAAGACTCCGGAAGTGCCATGTCAGTGGGTCTACCAAGTCTCGGGTAACCCCTTGTCGTGTCAATGCCTCTTTGAGCCAACGGAGGCCTCTGTCTGGTGTGCTGGGGCGGCAAATCACTCCATTGAAGTCCTTGCTGATGGTGGGGATCAGGAAGTTCCATGTCCTTGAACTTGTCCTCTTGTGCCAACTTCCGGATGGTGGCCACCAGGCCCGCCCACCAGTCCTTCCCCGAGAATCTGTACTTTGGGCATATCAAGCTGAGACCGTCTTGGTCTGCCATGCCTGGAGTTCGATCATCTCCATAGTGCAGTGAAACCGGGCAAGCCCCAGGATGTAGGAGTCCATGAGCTTGTGGTGTTCAATCCCGGTGCCCTCTGGGCTCACAGCACCAGTAGCCGAGAGGCCCGAGGCACCTTCTTCCATCGCCCAGGCTACCTCTTTGCTAGGGACCACCGCCTTGCGGTGCCATGGGGCTTGGTGGCCGTGTCTGCGAGGGACTCCTCCAGGGCCTGCTTCTTGGTCTTGAGGCGGTGCACCTCATCGAGGTTCAAAAGTCCAAACACCTTCGAGAGCCATTTCAAGGTGTTCCAGACCTGCTGGACGCTTGTACGGGGTGACCTCTTCCGCCGCCAAGACACTCAGGAGGTTGCGGACATCAACCTCACTTCATGGGATAGCTGTGAAACCCCGTTTTCTCAAACCTTCGTAGGCCAGGCAGTGTTGCCGTAGGGTCCTAAATCTGGCATCTCCAAGGAGGTGGCCCATCTCCTGCCGGAATGATGGCCCCATAATTGCCGCCATGTGTGGGACGCGCTCGGCATATGGAGCAAAGTGGGCCAAGAGCCTGTCCGCCCATCTCGCCTTCAAGTGGACTTCAAGGGCTCTCTGTGTGGTAGGTTCTGCCACCTTCATGTCTGGGGCCGCCAGCGTCTCCATTTCCGGTGGCGGAGTGGTGGAAGCTCATCTCGACAGTGTCAAGTGGTCATGCCCTCTGCATCCCACTTCTGTTGTAGCAGGTGACTAGGGCGACCTGCCCCCACTGAGTTCAAGACGGCCCCCAATTCCATTCAAGTAGCGTCAGCAATATCTGGGTGGGGGAGATGCCCCAAAGCCACCAGGCTGAGTTGGGATCAGATCACCCCGGGTTCATCGGGGTCCATAGAAATATGGTGCAGCCGCTCCAGTGGGCAAGTGAATCTGCGAGGTACGTCTGGCCAGAATCGCCTGCGAAGGCAGAACACCACCAGGAGTTCACCCTCCGACTGACGTAGGGAGAACCCTTCGTCAATCAGGGTGTCATAAAGATGCCTGGCCAAAGTGTCCCAGCACCTCGTGTAAGGTGGCCGGTGCTGGAAGTCATGCTCACTCAAGTGAGCTCCATACTGTGCTTGAGCCAGGGGGGCAGGGCGATATAGTATATCAAGCTAAGCCGCGCAATGCTCCGAACCAGAGCTGAGAACCTAACAATTAAATTCTTCAAAGAATCAAAAAGAGCACATGCAAAAAATCAAGCACATCAACGGCTGCCACGTCTTGGGAGTGTGTCCCAATTCCAATGTGTACAAATCAATTCAAAGCAGTGCAAAGCCACAAATCACAGGTCAGCAGTGCTTAAAACATGCCTTGCACATACCTGACAGGCAGTGAATTGCTCCAAAGTAAGACATGCTGAAACAGGCCTTGCAAATACCTGACAGGCAGCGAGTTGCTCCAAAATAAGACATGCTTAAACATGCCTTGCAAATACCTGACACGCAGGGAAGTGCTCGGAAGTAACACATGCCTAAACATGGCTTGCAGATACCTGACAGGCAGCAAATTGCTCCAAAATAAGACATGCTTAGACATGCCATGCAAATACCTGACAGGCAGTGAATAGCTCGAAGGTAACACATGCCTAAACATGGCTCACACACACCTGACAGGCAGCGAATTACCCCAAAATAAGACATGCTTAAACATGCCTTGCAAATGGCCTCCTTGCTATTGTGCAGGGGTTGAATTGGCATATCCATCACTGGTGCCGGGCAGTTCGTCATGAACGTTTTTGTAGCAAGGAAGCGGCCCATCTCTTTGAAGAGGATGATCCAATCCTCTTTTGCTCTGGGGGCCCTTCCCTCGTCTGTGCTTGGGAATGGCAATCGGCATCTGGGCCCAGGCCGCGTAGATGAGGCGGAAGGGGTACCGGTGCCGTAGACGTTCTTCAGCGTCTGCAAATTCCAGGTCCATCAGCCCAGAACAGCCCCACGATGTCCTTGATTGGCGGGCGGAGGCCGTTCTCCACCCGCTCATCAACCTCTGCCTTAAGATCCTTAAGTGAAAAGGACCGGGTCCATCGGGTCCTGCATGTGGGACTCCACATGGGTACGTCTCTCCATGGCTTGCATATGCTCAAGAGTGAATTTGATCTTGAGGGCCCATTCAGGAGGATCAACGTCCTCCACTTTCCTCCGGCAGCCTGCATGCATGCGCTGTTCCCCCTTGTGGTACTTCGTGGCCCATGTGAGCATTGAGAGCTTCCTGGCATCTTCTGAAAGCTCATCCAAGCCCCCTTGTGCCGGGGAGGAGCCAGCTGCCTCGGCGTCATCATCTCAACCTTGAGATCAGGTGCCGAGCAACCGGGGCGGGAACGTACGCCTGCCTTTGTTGAGGTCTGTCAGGAAAGCCGTGTGTCTGGGGGGGTCACGCGGGTTGCGTCCTCATCCACATCGATCGGGCAGAAGAGGCCATGCTCCATCTGCAAGGAGGGCTTCATCTTCTGGCGCAACACTTCCAAGTTGGTCTTCCACAGCATTTCTACCCCCTTCCTGTAGACGCAACTCTCCGCCACCGACTGCATGCCCTCCTGGAGGGGGCCGAAAACCTGCATGTTGAGGGATACTGCCGGCTCCACTGTCTCGATCTTCTGGCGCTTGGCCGCTCCGTTTCCTGGTCATCCACAGTCTGTTCCACAACCTCCTCCCGCATGCTCATCCGGAGATATCCGGAATGCCATAGGGACCACGTCGGCCATTGAACTCATCCAGGGATGATGTCGCCACTGGTGCCTGAGCTAGCTGAGTGGCATCAATTGAATGGGCTAACTTCTGGGCCATCCCAGCATCGCTTTCGGGGCCTGCATGGGCACCCTTCGCGGTGTCGGGAGCTTGAATCCAAGTTGGCTTCCCCTCTACAGGCACCAAGTTCCTAGGGAATCTTCTTGCCCTTCTGACACAGGAAGCAGTAGGCGTAGGGCGTAGGGTTGTACCCCAGAGGCCGTGATTTGAGGGTCGCAGCTCCGAGCCCCCGCCTTGGACTTGCCCTTGAGCGCGCTCATGATCATCCAAATAGCCTCTTGGTTACATTGCGCGCCTTCATCGGGATGTACGTTGAAATGATCCTGCGCACAATGGCTTCCGACAAAGGTGCATGAACCGCGAAAAGACGTCCACAAGCTCTTCTTCCGTACAGGTTTGCAACATGTGGACCAAGTAGTTCGGAATGCTGGGGAACGAGTCCGGAAAGGCAACCAGCTTGGTTGGCTGGGCCCAGCGTCCATCGCACCGGGTGGTGGATCATGGGCTGAACCTGGGGACGGACAAAGCCTGCAAGACCCATTTGGCTTTAGGGGGTGGGGAATCTGTCCGGCTTCGGGGTAGCCTCCGCTCTTTTCTGCAGAAAAGCTCAAGCCGCCACGCGGGAGGTCGTAGTCTTGAGTGGGAGCTGCCATCGTTGCGTCCATGGATGTCCATAGGGGCGGCCTGCTCTTCCTGCCCCTCACCAATGCCAAGATTCGCCAGGCGGCTGATGGTCGGTTTGACAGGACGGGCAAAGAAGTCCGCCGCTTCATCCTGGTCCTTGATCAATGAGTCAGAGATAAGTTCCCATTCGTCGCCCGAAGAAAACGCCATGTTGCGCGAGGGAGGGCGAAAACCAAAGAACCTTTCCAAATTGAATCCAAATTGGGAACAAACCGGGGTTGCTTGAAATGTCTAGTGGACATTTTGATGACTTGCAACCGCAAGCTAAATGCAAGAATCAAAAATTCGTGGGCGCGTGCCCAAGAGAAATTCCAAGTATGAACGTCGAACATACTCAAACATTTTGGGGCAAGAACGTTTTGGATACATTTGGGACATTTTGGGACAATGCCACGTAATGTTTCTGTTTCCTGGTGCTTCATAGGGCTCACATATGATGTTCTAGAAGGTGAGGGGGCAAGGCTTGGAATAGAGGCTACAAGCACAATGAACTTTAATTACTCTTGCCTGGGACCTTCTACTTCTACTTCAAACATCTGCAATCGACTTGCCTCAAGTGTGCCATGATAATCCAGGTCCATGATATCTCCAAATGGCTAATTTCTGCATTGTCTTCCGCGAATCTCCGGTAGGTGAAGCTGTCGGTAGACCCACCTCAGAATGTTCAAGATCACATCTGGAAGCTTCCAAACTGGCATTGCTGACATTCAAAATACTGTAAACATAATAAATGCAAATTGAACGGGCTGTATCAAGTCGGACGTATATTCACCCAGCCTCATTCAGTTTGGTTTGCTTAATATACAATTTTGGAGAGTGGTGGCAATGCGTGTCCGGACGTGGTTCGACGCTGATACGCTGATACGCTGAGTAGCTGAAAAGGTTACAACCTTGCACGGGTAGTACGCTGATACGCTGATGCGCTGTTACGCTGTTACCCTGTTACCCTGATACGCTGATACGCTGGTACGCTGGTATGTTGTTGCGATCTGTTGCGGTGGTACGCTGATACGCTGTTACGCTGATACGCTATTTGCGCTGTTACGCTGATACGCTGTTACGCTGGTACGCTGATACGCGGATACGCTGACACGGTGTAACCGGTGCGACGGGTACACCGGTGTAACGGTGTAGCCAGTGTAACGGTGTAACCGGTGTAACGGTGTAACCAGTGTAACCAGTGTAACGGTGTAACCGGTGTAACCGTTGTATCCGGTGTAACCGGTGCAACCAGTGTAACGGTGTAACCGGTGTAGCGCAAAATGCTGGACACTACTTGTCAGCAATGCAATTTTGACCCATGCCTTGATCTTGACAACCATTGGCTTCAGAACCCTCGCTCGCAAGGGAACACAAGAGTTCAACCTGAAGAATGTTTTCTGATGGATTAAAACTCCGGTACGAGCAAATTTCACTAGCGCCCTAGGATCAGCTAGGGGGCAGCACTCCAAACGCTTTGAAAACTTGTTGGAATTTTCGCGTGGGCAATGTAACACTGCCACATTTCATTTGACACGCAAGCCTGTGACATCTGCAAACCCTAATTACCAGTAGTACCGCACAAGGCGGTGGCGGAAGTTTCAAAGATAGGAAACCTATAGGAAAGGTGAGTTGTCGTGATGCTTAGAGCCACCCCACTGATGGACTGGAAGGTGGCTGAGGCTCTGAGGCTCTCTCTCTCTCTCTCTCTCCCCCTCGCTTTCTTTATATCCATCCACCTTTCTGTCCATCTATCTGTCTATCCCCATATCTGTCTACGTATCTATCCATTCTCTATCTGGCTGGACTATCTACTACCTATCCATTTATGCATCTATCTATCGTTCTATCTATCCTTATCTTATCTAATTAATCTAACCTAATCTTATTTGTCTTTTGTCTTATCTTATCTTATCTTATCTATCTATCTATCTATCTATCTGACGATCTGTCTTTCTGACTATCTGACTATCTGTCTGTCTATCTGTCTGACTATCTGTCTATCTGTCTGTCTATCCGTCTGACTATCTATGTATCTATCTTTCTTTCTCTCTATCTATCTACTTATCTGTCTGTCTGTCTGTCTGAAACAAAGCAATTCCGCGAGGCTTCCTATCAAACGGATGCGCGCAGGTCCCAAAATGAAGCAATTCTGCGAGACTTCCTCAAAAAATACACGTTCACAGCTCCAAAGCGAAGCAATTCTGCGAGGCTTCATCAAAAAGTAAAAGTTCACTAAAACAATGAAATTCTGCGAGACTTCCTCAATTTTTGAACTATCTGTCTGTGTATCTGAACATCTGTTGATCTGTCTCTACCTATCCATCTATCTTTCTTTCTTTCTACCTTTCTATCTTTCTATCTATCTGTATCTGATTCTATCTGAACATCTGTCTATCTGTCTACCTATCTGACTATCGGCCTATCTATCTTTCTATCTATCTATCTGTCTGTCTCTGTCTGTCTGTCTCTGCCTGTCTGTCCAACTGTCCTATCTGTCTAATTATCTGTCTGTGCATTTATCCATTTATCTATCTATCTGTCTGTCTATCTGCCTGCCTGAAACCCGAAACAAAGCAATTCTGCGAGACTTCCTAAAAAATGGATGCGCGCAGATCCAAAACGAACAATTCTGCGAGATGTGCAAAACGAAGCAAGTCTGCCTCAAAAGAGTGAATGCTCACAGCTCCAAAACAATGAAATTTTGCGGGGCTTCTCAATTTTCGAACTTGAGAACATCAAAAACGAAGCAATTCTGCGAGACTTCCGTGGAAAATAGAAAGTTGAGTGCAGACCTGACGGCCTCGTAGCAATGCTTTTTGCCGTGTTTCCACTCCATGTGTAAGTACTGCGCCTGCCACGAAAAGTTGAGCCAAGAAGAACTGCTGCAGCACCTATGACGCGACATGATCTTAGCAAACCCGAAGATCTGATGCTCCAAAATGCCTCTCAGGAAATGAGCGCCCTGACCGTCTAACATGTCTGACTCATGTGTCTCTTGCACTGCGCCGGCAAGGTGAAATGCATCTTTGCAGGCCCTCGTCACATGTCCCACGCCTGCCATCGTTTTTGACACTGTTGCAAAATGCCAAGCCCACACGTCTGGCTCTCCTTTTACAACGTGCAGAATCCATTGCGCCTGCCACACAAACGACGCTTGAACGTCCAAAAGCGGTCCGAACATGTGGTGTTTTTGCATGTTTTTGCCATTTTGACATATTTTGACTTGGAAACGTGCTTCGCGCCACAAAGGCGCGCACTTTGTGAACATCTCAGCATTCTCAACTTCCAAAAATGCTCCGGACCCGAGTTTTTTAAAAAATTCGAAATGTGCTTCGCGCCACAACCTCGTGCACTTTTTAAAGGGCTCAACTTCCAAAAGTGCTCCGACAATGGTGTGCTTTTGACATCCAAATCTGCTTCGCGCCACAGCGGGGTGCAATTTTTGATCTCTCATCTGACGAGATGGCTCCGCACCCGCCGTTTTAGCGAGCCTACTTTTGACCCTCCAGGGCCGCAAAACATTGCAAAACCACAGTGTTTCGCGACTTTTCTATCTTTTCGTGCGCCTGGATCGTCTTTCTTCTGACTCTTTCTCTTCTCTGATCTTCTTTACTTTTTCCTCTTTTTTCTTCTTCTTTCTTTTTTTTTCTTTTTTTTCTTTTTTTTTCTTCTTGTTTCTTCTTTCTTCTTTCTTCTTTCTTCTTTCTTCTTTCTTCTACTTCTTTCTTCTTTCCTCTTCTCCTCTCTTCTCCTCTCTTCTCCTCTCTTCTCCTCTCTTCTCTTCTCTTCTCTTCTCTGACTCTTCCCACCTCTGCTGCTGCATCAGTCCATATTGTCGAAAATTTGACTTTGAAACTTCCTTCGGCAAAGTATTCCTGAAATTCTGAAGGCATGACAAGCTAAACGCCCAAGCCCAAGCAAGATCGTGAAGCTATTGCATTTTTAGATTTTTAGACTTTCAGCCAAACCAGAATGACATTCAGGCCTCTCTTCCAATTTCAGAATGGTATTCAAGACACCTGTGTAGATCCAGCTTTCAATTTTGGTCCGGTTTGCCAGAATGTACTGCACAAGGCACGCACAAATCCTCAGATTGTCATTCCGCAGCATATCCAGAACTTGTCCGTTTCTAGCAATATTGCAGCAATAGAGGATTTCATGCTGTGCATGCTCGTTAGCTGCTTTCTCTGCAGGAGGACTGTCTGCCAAAATGGCATTGGCAAAAGCAAAGGTTATCCAAGTCGTCTCAGCGACCTCATTCCAAGAGAGTATCCATGTCAAGAATGTGTATATATATATACATACAGTACATATCTATTAAAAAACATTCTAACCCAGTCTAAACTCAAGTTTGGCTCACGAGTAAGGATATTGGGAACATCCAAGGTGCAACTTATGTCATGGACTTTGTTCTTTTGGTCTTGGACCCTCTGCTGGAAAGCATGCTTGTTGCAGTCAGGGTGTGGCAAGTGAATTGCAAGACACAACCCTGTAGATGTTCATGGAACAAGTTGTTATTTGTTTTGCTATTCCATATTTTACATTGTTTTACTATATTTTACTATGGCCGCTGTGTAGTTGCACAAAAAAAAACGCGGAGAATCTCTCACCTGGCTTTCGTTTGCACCAAACACATTCAGTTTTTCAGAGCTCTGATTCGACAGTAGCTGCTGTGGGGCGTCAAAGCCAGTGCGCTGGTCAAGAAGTCTTGAAGTGTCCCTGGCGTTGTCCTCTGTCACCTCAGTGTTTGGTGCGCAATCCTACGACGCAAACGATCGCACAGACTTGATCATACAAAAATGCAAAACAGAAACCTGCGAGGATCCGGCGTTTTCTGTCCCTGAGTTTCTTGCTGAACCTTCTCAGAGGCACTGTGCATTTCCGAACGAGCCAAGCGAGGGCGCGAGCTGCAAAAGTTCTGAGCTCGGCACATGTTGGTATCCCGATTGTATGTCTGGATTGAAACACACATCGCATTGATATCCTCCACGCTGCAGCCATGCCTGGTGTTCGCTTCCCCGGCACGGCACATGGAGTAAAAATAAACGAAATATCACCCTAGACCTTTGGGGCGGGGAGACTTTTTTTTTTGGGTTGTCCCAACATGTCACAACGTTGCGTTTCGAACATGTGTGTGTGCACTCGTACATCGCTTGAGCACTCCACTTTAGCAAGACACTGGAACATCTTTGAGGTGCGCGCGTTGTTGCCCGCCCGGGCGCATGTGCCTTTGCGCTCCCGTACTTGAAAGCGCTGCTGGTGATTGTGTTTTTGCCACTGGCTTGCAGATACGTACCAGGTTCAATTGTATGTGTATTGGGTGTCATCTTTGGCGCGAGAAGCTGACAGCAACGCAATTTTCCCAGTTTACCTTCCTCTTCTCCTCCCGTCGGGCCCCGAATCCCTTAAAAACAAATCACTCTAGCTGATGTTCTAAAATTCACAATCCTCCGCTACAAGCGTTTTACCAAGCCTACCCTTCCACCCTCTTACCCTCCTACTTTCGGGCCCGAATCCAGTTTCGGGCCCGAATCCTTACGAAAAATAGTCCTAGCTATCTCTACTCTTTCTTTTCTTTTTCTATGTTCTTTTCTCATCTCTTCCCTCAAAACTAGACGACGGATGGCCCGAGAGCGTAGAGGAGCAGGGTCTTCTCTTGTTAGTATGGAGGCACCATACCAGTAGTACCGCACAAGGCGGTGGCGGAAGTTTCAAAAATAGGAAACCTATAGGAGAGGTTGGTTGTTGTGAATCAGGGATGGCAGAGCGCAGCCACTGATGGACTGAAAGGTGCTTGATCTCTCTCACTCTTTCTATCTCTTTCTCTGACTATCTACCTACCTACCTATCTATTTTCTATGTATCTATCTATCTATCTATCTATCTCT
>Ga0126342_10013155_pt1 | contig 14692 bp, 16 predicted proteins | sample Cyp1metagenome_FD_92528 | JGI IMG/M metagenome (GOLD analysis project Ga0126342, IMG submission 92528) | Coral microbial communities from Lord Howe Island, Old Settlement Bay, Australia - Cyphastrea 1 metagenome | ecosystem: Host-associated > Invertebrates > Cnidaria > Coral ... | reverse complement strand
CGTCATGCTACGTTATGGTTATCTTGGGGTGGGGTTGGGTGGGGTGGGGTGGGGCAATAACGTTCATGTCAACTTGCACACACACGTCATGCTACGTTATGGTTATTTTCTCATGGACCAAACAAATGCGAAGAACCCCTTTTTTTTCCTGTCCACTGTGGGGACGCAAATCGCTGACAGATGGTGGAAAGGCCTGAAAGATTATATTCCCAAAAGCTTTCCAAGACGGTTGTATCATGGAGTCAACACAAAAGAGCACCCTGAATTGGAAAAGTTTGTCTTGGGTTACTGTTGGCGAAAATCTTTGGGACCACTGACACCTCACCGATTTCTCGAAGAACTTTGCAAGGCCGTCAAAGCAATGAAGAGCTTCTGAGAAGAAGGGAACAAAGTGCTGCGTCCCAAAAAAAACACGAACTTATGTCAAAAAACAAAGTAGTTTTGGAGATTTTCAAAACCCTATTTTTCACGTCAACATGATAAAAAATGACGTTTCGCTGTAGCGAAAACGACATTTTTGTTGATGAACAACTCCTAAAACCATACGGCCCTCTGTGGGTCGGGAACCTAGTGGTTAGTAAAGTAGTAGTAGTAGTAGTAGTAGTAGTAGTTAGTAGTAGTTAGTGTAGTAGTAGTTAGTGTAGTAGTAGTTAGTAAAGTAGTAGTTAGTAAAGTAGTAGTTAGTAAAGTAGTAGTTAGTAAAGTAGTAGTTAGTAAAGTAGTAGTTAGTAAAGTAGTAGTTAGTAAAGTAGTAGTTAGTAGAGTAGTAGTTAGTAAAGTAGTAGTTAGTAAAGTAGTAGTTAGTAAAGTAGTAGTTAGTAAAGTAGTAGTTAGTAAAGTAGTAGTTAGTAAAGTAGTAGTTAGCAAAGTAGTAGTTAGTAAAGTAGTAGTAGTAGTAGTAGTAGTAGTAGTAGTAGTAGTAGTAGTAGTAGTAGTAGTAGTAGTATTAGTAGTAGTAGGAAGTAGTCGTATATACTTATATACTATCTAAATTTGAAACATCTGCGGCAGAGCGTGCGGCTGCTCATTGCGGGTATTCGGTTGCGCGACCACTTGCGCACCATGCGCGGCGGCCGCTTGCGCACCTGTACACTCGCCCGTGCGTCCGCATATGATCGCATGTGCATATGTATATGTTGTTTAAAACTTAGATGACTTCTGTATGTTTACAATCTATAGCTATGATGCAAGTTGTAATGTAGTATAGATGTATCATACTGGTATGTAGTTATATATATATATATATTTTTAGTTGCAATATATTGATGATACAGTTGTAAGATGGAGTTTTACTCTCTGACTCTCTGTTATACATCTAATTAGGAAAGGGTATTATAATTATGCTATGCAACTATCATATACAATTGATTATAGTGCACTATTTTTGATAGAACCTTATAACTACCAATTTTTATACATGTATATCATACACAAAAAAACAGGTTCTACAGTTATATGTAGACATTGTATACTCTATTTAAGATATGACGATTTTCTATCAATCTTCCATCCCTGGGATCATCAGCCCCAACCAGTTGTCCCAGGTGAGTCGGCAGCGTCCACTGAAAAGCGATCGGCCCCGGTGATGAATCTGCAGGGATCCTGAAATCTGCAGTGAAACAGAGGTTTTTGGCATCAAAACAGCTGGGACATCATGGGATTCAGATTTTTTTTTTTTATGCTTAGTTATGCGGATTGATGATGATTTATGACGGAATAATGATTCATGATTCATGATGATTTACATGGATCTATATGGATTTATGATTATTCAATATTATTTATGCTGATTTATGCTGTTTGACTATGATTGATGGTTATTGATTATTGATTATTGATGCTGATGACGCTGATGATGATGATGATGATACTGATGATGATGATGATGATGCTGATGCTGACCATAGAGGATTCGAAACGTGATTAAATGGACTTCCTTTGATAATCTAGCACCCGTGGTGTTCCAAAGGATTCAATTCAGTGCAGGAGTGCCCTCTGTGGCCATTTTGCTTCGACCGCCCCTGTGAGCTGTTCCAAATAGATGGAAGAAGAGAATGGATGGAGACGCGTGGATAGACATCGAAACCCAGTGGATTGCCTAAAAGCAATGGAAAATTATAAATTCTTGGAGTCGCGGAACATGGATGCTTTCTACAAGTGTTTAGGGCATCAATTCAGACGTGCCTTACAAAAACCAAAAAGACCCCAGTTTTAGTTTGCACTGCAAGGGTTGGTGCCTCAACATGAAAGAATCCAAGCAGGAACAAGAGGGGTACGCATATACGCTCTTTCATCTACACTTGGAACCAAAGTGAATGCTCCAGCCTTGTTCGCAACTTGAACTTTTGCTCGATACTTGAGCAGTGGGAATGCCATGAGAACCTTTCGGCGATGTGCCGTGGCAGTGCTTGTGGCACTACCTCTGCGCCTCGTTGCACATGGATGGGGTCAATAATCATTTTTAAGCGAAGCTAACCGATGTGGAAATGGAACTCCCATTCGAGGCTAACCACCACCCCCACAAAAGGGACAAGGAAAGCGCGTTTCAAACGGCATGGGGAGCTGTTTTCTCCAAGCAATGACTAGCTCAGTGTTGTTGGTGTGGAATCCCTTGAATCCCCTAAGAGAATATTAATGATAATAATGCTAGAGCAATTGATTTCGAAAGGACTGAAGACCCAAATAGGGATTGGTCATTATAAAACTACAAAATAGTTTATCAAACATCATGATAAGTCATCATATGTCATCACAAACCATCATACATCTGCATAAATACCGCACACAGTAATATATAATAATATATAATAATGTATGTATAGAGATCCATAGAAATAATCATAAATCCATCATTTAAATCCACATGAATCATAGATGCATATGAATCCTATCCCTTCCCAGCTATTTTGACGGCAAAAGCCTGTACCAGGTTGACAGGTCACCCATCCCCACTGGAGGCGCTCCAGTTGGAGTTTTGCCAACCTCAACCGCTTCCCTCAAGGTGGATGGAGGTTTCCTAAGTCATGGGGCTACCCCAAAATGCATGGTTTATCATGGAGAATCCTATGAAAATGAGTAATATTGTCTGAACATAGGGTACCTCTAAATCCATTGCTTAAATCATCATTTTCCCTATTAAGAAGTGCAGCACATTTTGGGACATCATTTTCAGTCAGACCAATACGAACCTATATTGGATACCCCTGCATATGTGCCCCCAAAATGACCAGATCAATACTCAGGTGTTTGTAGGGGAATAGCGAGTATTTAATTTTGAGGGGATGTGATTATAGTGGGAAACACGACTGATAAACCATCAAAAAAATGAAGTACTGCAGCCTATTTTCAAACTCATTGAACCAATAACCACTTGCAGGTGATGTGTTGCTTCATCCAAGGTGGCATTGATGGATCACCATGACACAAGGATCCATTCCAAACTATCCAGACCAGGTTTTGGCATCTGTTATGAGAGTATGCAATAGTATGCATATTGATGTATATTGTATTTTGTTGTTTAAATACTATATATGTACTTATAGTTTCACATATACATACAATTTCAATACATATGTGAGTGTATATATATATATATGCGTATGCAATGTTATAGGTGTATATATATATATATACATAATTAGATATATGTATATTATATGCGCAGAACATCTCCGCATTTGCCATCCGCGGCGAAACGCCGTCAGGTCCGCAGGGGCCAAGGGTCCGCAGCTACTCACGTGCAACTGCAGGTGCCGGTGAAGGAGTGCGTCAAAAGACCATTGGGTTTGGGAAAGAACTGAGCATGGGTTAACTGTTCTACAAGTTGGAAATGGGTCATAGTGTGTATATATATATGTATACATAACATAGTGGTACAGTTGGGTTTGAAACACTTAAAGCTGGTTTCAACAGATTTCAACTCGTTTGCGGGTCTTGGAGGCACCACACACGCCAAGAATAATCTTTATCTCCACAAGCGACTATATGAATAGGAAAGGTTTCACTCTTCCGATTGCTCGAGGATAGAACTTCTGATCCAATCATACCCGTTTAAGAGGCAACTGAATCATCCACTCGTCACTCATCGATTAATGTTTCATCAATTTGGTTTTGTTCTCTTCAGCATCTTGGAGCCATGACTTTGTGGGGTGACCCAATACTTGGCCGACATAGCCACCAAAAAGTGTTTGTTCATTCTTGAACATGAGGAAATATCATGAAATATCAGGATACGTTGGATGCATTTCAATTTTCATTGCTCCGGTGCCGCTTAGTCCTGCTCCTCCAGGACTACCAGAGGATGTCTCGGAATGGCCAGCGGGAGAACTGCGGAAATACCTGGAGCAGCGAAGCATCCGACACAAGGAGCTGGATATCATTGGGCAATTTGGACTGACAAAAAACACATGGATGGAAGCAAAGATGGCAAAGAAATGAACAATACTGGATAATATGATATTGTATAGTAGTATAGAGGTTGCTCTAAAGTACCAAAGTGTGATTCTTTACCGACTTTTAGTAGAGTTGTGTGAACACTTTTTTTTCTCGTTCTATGTAATTCCTTTACGGACCCCATACACTTTGTTTGGTTGTTTGGCAAACCGTCAATCTTGTCTCATTTTCTCTTCAATGGATCAAGTTGAGTCTATTCATTCGTGGAGGATTGCTTCGAGAAGATTGAGCTGGTGGATCGGGTGAAAGATGCCATTGCCAGAGGAGTGCCCAAGACTCTCGCAGACACTGCATCGCCTGAAGCTTCAAATGCCAAGGCTTGAGGATTGGGGAATTACTGATCGAGTGGCCATTGCGGTATTAATTTCACATTAATATTAATTCCTTTTCTTACTCTTAAGATGGTGATAGATTAGATGGTGTCTCATGTTTTTGTTGAAATTCTGGAACCCCTTCATGGAAATGTTGGGCACCTCAGATATTGTGATGCAAACTGCTGCGGAAGGCGATCATCATTCGGGTCAACCTTGGTTTACTGCTTTGATCTTTAGAAAAACATAGAAAAACTATGGGGATATTCACAAACCAGGATAAGGATCAATAAAGATCATGGATATCCATGAATATTCCAGGATATTCACTAGGCAGCTAAAACATCACTTTTTTATTTTTCGTATGGCAGATGTCATGGATCAACGGTGAAGGATTTCCATAAGGCACCGCGGCGTTTTGCGCAGTTCGGAGAGCTGGTGGAGATTCCAAGTCCTGCGGAAGATGGCGCTTTGCCGAAAGTTTGGTCCCAGGATTCCCAGGGTCAGGGGATTCAGAGACGGTAAAAAGATGCACCAAGGACTTGACACCATTTATTTGTTGCAGCTGTGGGATGTTCCTTTCTCTATCTTCTTTGAGGCAACTGCAGTTTTGACGTAAGCAGTTGATCTCATTTTTGTGGTGCTGACAGGTAAGATCGGTATCACAGGTTTCCATGCCATTAAATATCGCTTCGAGGTCGACCTCCTCATCCGGTCGAGTGACTAGTTATGGCTAGTTCTCAGGCCACATTGGTCCCAGAATTGGGGTGCAATGCCACCAGATTTGTGTTGCATTGGACAATTTGGCGACGTTTCTGTGAGACTTCGAGAGACATTCACCGCTCTCGAGATCCCAGAATCGGCATTTTGATCCTGCATCTCCAAAGGATAACCAGTAGCCGCCCCTAAACACCCAAATACATGATGCAGTGTTGCAATATTGGGCTATGGGTCAAAATCCCACCCCAATATTCTGATGAATTTTCATTTGTCAGCTATTTGGTGTGAACAGCTGCCAGGTTTTTGATCAATCCCTGCCACCAAGGTGTCTTCATTTTTTTGCACGGCTTTGGCGACTCCGCCCGTGGCTTTGTGAGCCAATTGCCCAACCTGCTGCAGCTTCCATCGGTGCGCTACGTGCTGCCGACGGCACCTTCACTGGGAGGCGGCCGAATAGCTCAACGTTGACACAAGAGACCATGGATCGGTGACCAAATAATTCATGATGATTCTAAAATATTCTAAACATCATTTGCGAATTGAATATATAATGATATATATAGATAATATACAGTAACAGATATATAACATGATAGAACTAAACAATCAAAAGAATTTTATCATTCAGAATTCAGGGTGGGTGCACTTTAAATCATCCGTTGCTTCCCATCTTTGCCTCACAGGCATGCGCTCTTGGTTTACCCAAGCAGCACTGGGAGGGGCAGCTCCAAGTAGCGTGGCAGTGCAGGAGAGCGTGAACTACGTGCCTCGGAATCGACCGGTTTTCTGAAAAAATGGCGGCCATGGTGTCTGAAACAAATAGGGTACCCCAAGAGCCAGTGGATCATTGGATCATTTTGTGGCTTTTTAATGCTTTTTACAGTATTCTTTTCTTTTCATGAGATGTTAAGCAGGATGTTATGGGTATTCGCAGGTTTCAGAGACGCGTCTCTAGGGGGAAAAACACCATGGGATTCTGTGTCTCCAGGGCGGAATTCCCAATCCACTGGCATCTTGACAACACCAAATCGAAAATCACTGGCATCACGAACTATCACCATAATGATATATAGTGGTGCTTGATTCTTCCTGGTTTTGGTTCATTAGTCGATCATGTATCGATCAGCGCATTCTTCATTTGAGTCGCTATTCACTCTACTTCATTCGACATTACTCCGAATGCATTGTGCTTACGAAACTTGATTTCTCCTACGTATATTATGCACCCCCATTGGTACTGGGTTTGTTTGAACATAATGAGCCAGAATGTTATGATGTTATGATATTTGATGATTGTTCATCATTGCCCCTATTACATCCTATTACACTAGCCATTTTTGGGGATTCAGCCCCATATTTTTGGACACACCCATATCATGTCAAACTGTTTGTATTTCCATCGAATCATATGATATCATATGATATCATATGTATGTATGTGTATATATATATACTGTATATATATATGTCACCATTATATCCGTGATCTACCCTATTCCACCATTCCCTCTTTATTCCTGACTAGATCCGATGTGTTTCTGGTTATTATTGCCAATTAGTCCTTGCCAGCTAAATCCTCATAACTAATGGCTTTGTCTACAAAAAACATATACATATACTTGTAACTGCATAAATGTTCACAATATTTAGGAGCAACTAAAAAGGAGCAACTAAATGTTCACAATATTCCCATACATTCCCCCCTCTAGAGCTCCCCATTGGACTAGCCATTGGACATCCAGCAGCTGGGCACGGTTGACCAGGTGCATCACCTGATTCGACAGCAGCTGGCCCGCGGAGTCCCCGGAAAGAAGATCTTCGTGGGTGGCTTCTCGCAAGGCGTTGCGGTGGCGCTGGACGGCTGGATTTGGAAATGATTTGGAGATGGGTGAAAACATGTCAAAAGTTTTTTTTTAATGATGTTTCATGGATCTCTCTATGATCCATGTTTATTCGATTCGATGTTTAATAATTACTGTAGATGTTTAATCCTCAACATGACCAGTTTTACCAATGTTGTGGGTCCAGTTGGTCTCCCATGTTTGAGCCAACGTAGCAGAATGTTCGATGCATTCTCACCTGGACTTCGTGACAGGAGGGAAGCTGACTATTTTATCGGATCCGTAGGGTTTGAAAGCAAGGAGTCCTACCAGATGCAGCACTGGTTTTGGAGCATCTCAAGATTTTGAAGAAACACTGATTCAAACGCAAGCCGGATTTCCTGATTTTCTGCATGGAAGGAACTAGTTCAGGAATTGAAACCAATTTTTTGATCCAATAGCCCAGTCTACTGCAAACCATTTCATGATGCGCTAATTTGGACAATGTTTGACCCACAGCTGCTCATGGCTGATGGATCTAGTTGCCCTTCAACTGACCAGACTGACCATGTAACATCATAAAATATCTCGTGTGACCCCTGGAAACCCAGACTTTGACTTCACATGACTTCAGCAGTTGGAGGATCCATCGATGCCAGAGTCTGAGTTGCATAGTCAACCTGGGGGCTTTCACTTGCACCTCGGACTCCTTGGATGCCAAAGTCTCAAACTTGTACGTATACAAGAGTTGGTTGGTTTTATTTTGGTTGATGTTGGTTTAGCAGCAATCATTCACCAATCATCGCCACACCAATTTCCTGTCCGCTCTACAGAAGTGTCTCCGGAGGCGGCTGCATTGCGGTTCAAGCGGCGTTGAGCTTCCCGGACGCCACACTGGGCGGTGCAGTGGCAGCTTCAACGTTCCTGAGCCTCGGTGGTGGCAGGAGCAGCACAGAAAGTTGGTGGTTCCAAGAAATTCCAGGGATAAGCAGTCAATGAAATCAACCCAAAGGAAACGGCATAATTCGTGTTGCATCGACTTATTATCCAGACATGTCAATTGAAGAGCTTTGGGTCTGAAATCATATTGGAAATAGTTGGAACTAGCAACCTTCAACCAGATCTCAGTCAGTTACCAGATGTCAACGGGCACCGCTTTCCACTTGACAGGAGCCCTGTGACCCTCAGCGACGCAAACAGGTGCGACGCAATTGTGGTTGGGGCTAGCGTTTTTTTTTCTCCATTGCAATTACATGTGTCGTTAAGGTGTTAAATGGTCATAGTGAATATTAGTCATAGTTTTGTAAGAGTGGAGCCACAAGATTCTGCCATGTATTATCAGAATATCTTACGACATCTTACGTCCACAAAGCAAATGTCATTGTCATTTATCGCATGAAGTTTACAATAATAGCAAGTCGTAATGAGTTGGGTTCGGTCCAAAAATCCTAATACCTAGGGTTTTTGATCTGAATATATCTGAATGCATAGAGGCTTTATAGACATTTTAACCAGCCACAGCCACCAGATGTCTGTTTTTGTGGAGATGCAGTGCACTGACTCTTCGTTCCGGGAAACCAATGGTACCTATGGGTACCTCCATGTTAGGACACAGTCAAATTGTCTTGGAAAACAGTGTTAAACATTACATCCAAATCATAACCCCACAACAGAAATACTGGACCATTAGAGTTTAGCTTCATACAGATTTAATTATTAGATATGAATTAGATATGATATAAATATATATATATGTATCAACCATATAAATTTCAACATGCCGATATAAGATACTGGGGTTTAGAAGTTTCATAGCCATGGTTTCTCAAGATTACAAGGAACCTATCCCAAAAAGCATGATGAAATGACCTGTTGGTGATGGAAAATGACTTGTTGTAGATGATTTACATATTATTCCCATGGCCATTTTCCGTGGCAAACTATTAGACTGCTTAAATTCCAACATGCCAATATCAACTATCGGGATTGGGGTTTAAATAGCTATAATAATCATCCTGAAGCGGGTAGTCTATGTTTTTTCCAAAGATATGATCATTTGGTTTTGATTTTTGATATGTGTTCTATCTATTCGAGGATGACTATAACTTTCTCCAGTAAATCCCCAGTAATATCACATGATATGCCCATATTTGTTGATTGAATCCTCCATTCCTAGGGAGTTTCTGGGCAGGCGCTTGCCAGTGCTGGGCTGCCACGGTGAAGCAGATGGCGTTGTGCCTATGTCGGCGGGCCGGAACCTGGTGGAGACTTTGAGATCACAAGGCCAGGACGTGGCATTTCTCCAGAAAAAATGGAGGCTTCTCAAAAGTGCTAGCTTAGGCATCGAAAATGGGGGGATAGCTCCGTAAAGAATTGGGGAATCATCAAAACTTGGGGTTTATCATGGTTTATCCATGCAAAAATGAGGGTTATGAAAAACATAGGAATTTTCAATCCTGAAAAGAAACAATTTTGTCTTGACCCCTGCCCAACAGCCTACAATCACTATTACTATAATATGAATAGAACCGGGAGCAATGATTGGCAACAGCGGGGGTAGCATCAACATAGCGGGGTTATCAGCGCAAAAGATTGGGAAACAACTTGATCAATAGCGTCGAACGAACAAGAATGCACGCATCCCCCCCTCTAGGTTGGAATCTATCTTGCAGTCAGAAAAAATATGATATGTCCTCAACTGGCAGTTGAAACGGGCATTGGTTGGAATGTTCCAGACCAATGAGACCCACAGCCCAACTACATCCCGGCTCTTCAGTCATTTTCAATCCAAACTGTCGACCCAAAGGGGATATCCATTGCCCCCCTTGTGTGATCCATGTCCAAAGTTTCACCCATGTCGGAAATGGATCCTTGGGAAACCCTTAAACATACATCATGCAATGACACCGTTTCCATGTCATGTATTTCTTCCAACAATCAGAGTTGGAAGGTCAGCCAAAATCAGCCTGTGGCATCCCCTGACGTGTTGGGCCCATCCAGCCCAGTGTTGTCCGCAGGTGTCCCTGCGGAGTTCAAGAGCTATCCCAGCATGGGCCATACTTATTGCCCCGAGGCATCCTTTCCCTGCCTCCAAGGGAGGTCGGCCAAAATTCGGCCTGGAAACTCTGGAAACCACGAAGCAGATTCCAGATCCCAGCTGATGTTTTGGGACATCCTCAGCTGGCTGGGCCCCAGTACCCGGTACCCCCCAATTTTTCTTCAACTAGTGTGTAGTCAGGGAGTTTGAACCAGCTTTGAATCGGCAGAGAAAAAGGTCGGGACTTGGATAGGATGAGAAATCGAATGGCCGCAACCCTCAAAAAAATAGGCCATAGTTCCAACATGTATCATAATTTCTAAGGTGACAACACCTTCCTTGGCCATTACATTCTGTTACCCATCACTTATGTAGAACATTGTATCATCACGGTTAAGTTGCTATTGTTTTCAATGTTCTATCATTTTCTATCATTTCGTTTGTGCTTTCCATAAAGACTCATGAAATCTATAGAAAACCATGTACTTCTTTCACCTGCATGTTTGCTAGTAGTTTTCAACGAACATTGACCATCCTCCCATTTCACACCCATTCGCTTCCGGCAGGAAGCAAGAGACGTGACAGACTTCCTGTCGCAGCGCTTGAAGCGAGACCCCAGAGAGCTGGCTGCGATGTCCGCCAAGGACGGGAGCGATGTTTGGGTCAAGTTCCTTCCAGAGCAACGGCTTTAGAACTTCCCAAAAGAACATCATTGATCCGACACTTACAAATTTCAGGGAACCACAGCAGTTGATATTTGGGATGGAAGACACTCATGGACAACGCTTTTCTTCGGAGCCAAGATTGACTCAGTTTGACAAACACCGACACCCAGGGTATTCGGGGATACTCTTGGTTGTGAGGGGAGTTTTGTCTGAAAATCTAGAATCCAGTATTTAATCATAATTGATCAATGTTGATCCTCATTTTCCATCATTTTCCCATATTTTCCAATTCAAATTGTCATTTTGTTGTATTTTTTGGGTAAACAGCTATGGCACAGCTTCTCTCAGGAGCTTAAGGCCTTGTTGCTGGAGAATGGAATCAGTGCCTTGAGCTGCAGTGCAAACAAGGGTCCGAAAGAATGTGGTCGCCAATGACAGTTCCGATACAGATGTGTTCAGATTGTAAGAGTGGAGCAGGCTTGCAATTTTTCTGAGCATGGGCTTTTTATATCTTTTTATTGGATTTTTGGGTTGGGAAGACTGACTTCAATATAAGTTTGAATTCCACAAACATGTCCATCTTGTCCCTGACGCGGGTGCCTCACATTTCAACGGCTTGGGCTCAGGTACACTAGGCTGCTTTGAAAAGGCAGACCTCTTGGAGCGGGCCTCGGCGCTTGTTTGAGACCTTCGAAACACATGTGAATTCGTCCAAGTCTTCCACTGCACCGTTTGTATAGTCTCATGGTCCCGCTGCGGTTGCTGGGGATGCAGAGAATTTTCGCAGCCATCAGAGTTGACACTCCTCTGGGGCTCGGTGGATCATGGTGGATTTTCTGAGCTTTCCACGGCTCACGTTTGTACAGCCAGCACCAAAGAAACGTGGATTCCTAAAAGCAGCTGGTTGGGGAAGGCCTGGGCAAGGGGAAATACGGAACTGCAAATGTTCCAGCTTGCTGGATCCAAGTTGAAAACATCTGAAACCGATGTTCACAACAAGTTGAACGCGCAAGCTGGTTGATACTTCTCACCCTCAGGAATCAGACATGGCAATAGGAAATCCAAGTAATTGGAGTCCAGCAGGTATGTTTGATTACCAGAAGTTATAATTATACTGGCAGGTTAACAACAGGATTCCAATACATTCAATAGTCATGAAAGCTAGCTTCTGCTAGCTGAAGTCCCTCTTGCTTTAGCAAGGTATTTGGGGCTGGAAACTCCAATCCCCCCTGGGGACACCGTTGGGATGTCACCCGTGGGGCTCAAGTGGATGGCGATGATATCCCAATAAGATCCATATGGGACCCATTATACCCATAAACATATCCTCATTTCCCTCCGGTAATCAAACAAAGCTAGCTGGAAAATGCCCACTTAGTTCAGCTAATTTCAATGATTTCCCCATTCAAACCTCTATTTATAAGGGATTTTCCCATATCTTCCCATGACATTCCCACCATTTTAGCCATATCTTGTACGGAATTTCCATGAATTTCCAAACGTTGCCCGTCGAGGTCTGAACCCTGTCCCTACCCTAGCGGCTCTAGCGTCACTGTCAACCAGGATTTCACTGACAACCACTGAGTCTGGGAAATCCTATGGAAATTCTTAGCATTAAGAGAATCAGTAAATCTATGGAAATTCAATGGACATTCTATAGAAATTCTTAGACATTCTGGGAAATTGTCTAAACTGTCTAAACTATGTGTAAATCGATCATTTTTGAGCCATGAGCGGGTTTTGAGAACACTAGGAGGGGTGGATTCAATATGATTCAATGCATTTGGCACAATGTGGGGATTGCTATGTCGGAGTTGCCGCAGTTTGTATGTGGGGTGTTTGTCACCGAAGCGGCCCCCGCCATTCAGCAGGGGTTGGTGAATGACAGCAAATGTACTAGTTGGGAGACTTTAGACATCACTTTGGACTCTTTTGGATGTTCGTTGGAGATGACTACCTCATTGGTTTGGGTGCTGTCTCATTATATAAATGGAACCTCAAGAATTGTAGATGGTTCGTGGATGAAGATTGATAGATATTATTAAAATTTATTAAATATTATTAAACTTGACTAGTATGAATAAACAACATTCATATACAACAAAGAACCAAACAAAAATGTATATATAGAATATTAACGAATATTATATTTATATTATTTAATATTATATAATATATGAATACACACTAATACACATACGCATTTACTTCAGCCCTCAGCAGATGTGTCAACGGAACGCGGCGTGACGCTGTGATGCCTCAGGAGGCTAGCTCCGAAGAGGACGAGAGGCTATACTACTGCAAGAGGCGGACGCTGAATGCCTCCTGCCTCCATGGCTGTGGAAATCAGCCACGAATCGTCATGGTAAGACGGTAAGCCCATGAAATACCAATTAGATTGGGGACATACGATGAAATACCATTTTGCCCTGGGCCTAAACCATCTACACATGGCGGATTTCCCGTTGTCAGGGCGGAGTACCATCTGGCAAGCAGTGAACCATTTCTTGATACCATATCAGGCATGTGCATGGGGAACTCCTATGGGATTCTATAGGTATTCTGACATAAATACCTCCATAGGATTCAGATGTGCCCCACAGTTTGCCTCGTTTATCTTTGAGACTCAACTGCTCCTGCGTGTTTCCTCCCTCAATAGGCAGCGAGCTTTCTGCCTGAAAAGCCCCGCTGAAGAGGCGCAGTGCAAATCTTCATTTAGATATTGACAGTACTTGGATGAGGATCCAGTGATTCAAGATAATTCTCGGATGCTGTTTCTATACTGCCTCTCTATGATATTCTATCTCCAGTGGAAAATGATGTTGAAAGTTTGGCGTTCGGCATCATCTCCGCTACAGACTGCTGTGTGTGCGTGATGTTGGGATTGTCAACCCGCCAAGCTGTCAGAGTCAAAATTCAACTATCGTAACTTCTGAACGTTTACCATGATTTACGATCAATCCCTACAACATGTCCCCCTAACCTTGCCCAAACGCAATAGATATGGGATGATATGGGTTGGTTTGAAAATACAGTATCCTAAAATCCCATTGGTATACCATTGGTCCATCACATTCCATGACCATCTTCCCTGCTAAAATAGCAATGTTGGACCATGGGAGATACGACCCCATTTTCAGCACCCTTACAGGCGAAATTCCATGCCCATTGCCAGTGAAATCACTTAAGTTCCAAGGCTCCGCAGCCCAGCGGGATGAGCTATGGTGCAGGGATCCCAGGGTTCCACGCCTGGTGGATGCGAATGGGGCTGGCCCCATTCTGATACATACATACATACTTACATACATACATACATACATACATAGATACATAGATACATAGACACATATATACATAGATAGATAGATAGATAGATTGATAGATAGATAGATAGATAGATACATACATACATACAGACACACACACATCCATCCATCCATCCATCCATCCATCCATCCATCCATACATACATACATACATACATACGTACACACACACATACATACGTACACACACATACATACGTACACACATACACACATACATACATACATACATTAATACTACATTACATACATTACATACATTACATACATTACATACATTACTTACATTACATACATTACATACATTACATACATTACATACATTACATACATTACATACATTACATACATTACATACATT
>Ga0126342_10013154_pt1 | contig 14692 bp, 16 predicted proteins | sample Cyp1metagenome_FD_92528 | JGI IMG/M metagenome (GOLD analysis project Ga0126342, IMG submission 92528) | Coral microbial communities from Lord Howe Island, Old Settlement Bay, Australia - Cyphastrea 1 metagenome | ecosystem: Host-associated > Invertebrates > Cnidaria > Coral ... | reverse complement strand
TATATATATATATATATTATATATTGTATATATATATATATATATTATATATATATATATATACATGATAACCATAGTTGATATAGGGCGTGTATCCCCAATCATTTTTTGTCACCCCCGTCCTGCCCGTTCGTTGTAGCTTTGTATCGACAGCCAAATCACACTCCACCAGCAGCTGTCGATCCTTGGAAGCTACGGAATCCCACCTCCCAGGTTTTTTTTTAATGGAAGGCATTATCATCCCCCTAAAAACCATGGTGGTTTTCATAGTGTATGGAGAATAATATGATTAATGTTATTAATAATGAATACATCAGCCTATAACCTAAAAACATCTAAAAACCATTGTAGATGTAGGGGATGACATCAGTTAAGCTTGGGAGCATTCAGATGGGGGTGAAAAAAATGGGGGGATGGGATTTAGATGAAGTATATGCAATACAAGAAGCATCACTCCATACATTCAAACAACTACCAAGAGAGGTAGACGTTAATGCCCTGTATAACTTTTACTCTAAGAATCTCCGCACGTGATTTGTTACTAAGCAAAAATACTTGCGAGGACAAAATCTGCAAGTAACCAACCTGTCTCTGATACTATGTTACTATATGGTTTCATCATCTTCCACCAAATTTAACATATTTCTCAAGATTCCCCAAGTTTGCCAAAGAAGTGATCCGTGACTCGCCCATGGCATGACTCAGTTCCCCAAGAACCGCCTGCCCAGAGTCCATCTGAACGACGCGCTGCGACACCGCGAAGGGTGCCAGTGCAGGAAAGCGATAGGCGCGGCGGAATTGACCCTGGCGGCGATGCTTCCTAGGAGGATCCATCGGTGAAAAAAAATGGTCGAGTCAAGCAGCAAAGACATTTTGAAGGAAAAAAAATGGTGTGGCTCTCTTGAGGAGTATGGATTGAGGAGTAAAGAAACAGCAGAGCGCGATGGACCCACGGAACCTGCTCCCCGTTGCAGCTGTAGAATACGATGCACGTCAGCGCCTCGGGACGGTGTTTTTTTGCCAAGCATGTTCGATATTCCGCACGTGTCTACATGTCGATGTATATGTGTGCATACATGTGTATATATATATATGATATATATATATACACATACTATATATGTGCTGTATATATATTTGTATATATATGTGTGTACACATACATTGCATATATGTATATATATATATGTATATATGTGTATGATACATGTATGTGGTGTGTATATATATATATACATATACACATACGTGTTTATTTAGTTGGATATTTACGTTGGTTAATTTGTTTGATGCTTAAATTCCATTCATCTATTTTTAGCATCTATGAATCTATGCATATGCATACTGTACGGATAGTGTATGTTGTTGTGTAGTTGTGACTTCAATATCGGAAATGATCTCATTTCTTGCTAATCCATGGGAGGATTGTCGCCCATTGAAAATTGATTTTTTGGTGGACCATGACCGTTGAAGCAACACATGACCCACTCAAGAGCTTCTGCAAAGCTTATCCGTTGAGAAAGGCTTCATCACCAACAGGAAGAAATTTTGTGAGACACCAAGGTGTGACTCAATTATCCGATTGGGGGGTTACCAAGTGCTTCTGCAAATGAAGTCTTGACAGGTCATAGTGGATAGAAGATTTAAGATGATATAACCACCGCTCGTAGCGTATTATCAATAGAGTACCCCAATCCACTTGTTGTACAGATGACACCAACAAAATGAGGAGCTCTGTTTCCTTGGCAGATCGCCTTCCGCATGACGTCCTGCCCTTCCGGGTGACAAAACTGTTGTCAAATCACATGGATTTCTCCAAAACTCGAGTACAGCAAAAATCCATTGGTCATCTTACTCATTACAACTGCAAAAACGTGCAATTTCGGGCTAACCTAACCCCAGTGTTCCACAAATTCCACAAACCCACGGCTGCCGTCCAGAAAGCATACGTCCCCGCAGTGCTCAGTGGGTGTTCCACCAACGCATCCACAGAATCACCTCGCAGCTTGAGATCGCTGATCATCGAAGCACCACATTTTGACTGCGCTCTTTGGTTACCCTCTGGTAAACTGTTACATAGCTATTGAAAATGGCCATAGAAATAGTGGATTTTCCCATGAAAAATGGTGATTTTTTAGTTCGCTATGTTAATTTACCAGAGGGTACTTTGTTGCTTGGGGCTGTGTCTAAAACTCTGATTCTTCTGATTCTCAACATCCAAAACACATCATTTGAGCCACGGTCAACGGACTTGCTTGGTACCCCAAGTGGGTTGTTCAAAAATAGAGCCCAATGCACCCGTTGATCATCATTCTGTTCGATTGAAAAGTTGCTATAAAGCCTGGGTGAACACCCCATGTTCAGACACACCCATATTCAATATCCATTGGTTCCATCATGTTCCATCCCTATCTTTGATGGCTAAAACCTTTGGCGAGTTAAATCCCTCTTTCTGATGGAAAAACATCCATTTCAAATGCCAGCAGCAATGGAAAATCCACCAAAATCTATACTTTCATGATTCTCCCTGTCTATAAAGCTCAATTTAGAGGTCAATCACCATTTAATCACCATTTTCCCCCATTTTTGATGGTTCCATAGGGAACACCTGTTTATCTTCGGAGGATGCCCCATTTCCCATAGGAAAAACACCAGTTTTCCCCGCCTGCTGGCAGGTTCTTACTGGCTGAAGCCTGAGCAAAGAGCCGGCGGCGGCGAAATTTGTAGATGTTCCCCGGGAAAAATTGACAAGAATGGTGATTTCAACCAAGAAAAATGGTGATGTCAAGGTGATTTCATGGTGATTTGAAAATTTTGGCGGGATGACGTTCGCCGAAAAATGAAAAATGCCAAGCTGCTGTGTTCAGCAAGGTGTACTTGGAAGTTCCTGCAGGACAGCTGGGTCCAATCGTTCCCTGTTTGGTGGCCAGCTTCCCCCGCACCTATATCAATCTCCACACGCAAACCAACATTGTCAACCACATGGCCGCTGGTGTTGGTGACGTGCAAATAGCCCGTGAACTGCTCCCCCACCAGGCACTTCTGAAGCGCCTGGCCGCTCGAGCCGTTGGGGACAATCAACTCAGCGAAGTGATTCCAACGCTGCAACCAATAATACAAACAAATCAAACAACAATAACAGTACAAATGGTATGATTAATAATAATAATAATCATCATCATCATCATCAGTACCTTCCTTTTCTATCTCAGGAAACCCCGCAATTATCTCACTTTAAACCCATCCAGTAAACTGACCTGACTCCGGGTTAAATCACCAACTTGTCAATAGCTAGAGAAAAAATATTTCTATGGCCATTTTCAATAGCGAACTGTAACAGTTTACCAGGGGGGTTGTCGGTATATCCCATTCAAATCCCATGACATAATCCATTCAATGGGGCTTGTGGATGGATTTTTTATATGGGATTTGAATGGGATAACTATGGGTCATGATTATTTGTAACATCCCATTGTATAATCCATATCATATCTGGTTGGTGGTATACCTACCCCTCTGAAAAATGATGGAGTTCGTCAGTTGGGATGATGACATTCCCAACTGTTTATGGAAATTCATAAAATTCCATGGTTCCAAACCACCAATCCGATTATATACTCTTATCCCATATAACTATGGAAAACCACCTTTTTTTGTGGGAAAATCACCATTTTTAATGGTCCCACCAATCAGATATGGTCATAATCCATCCATCTCATCCCAGGCACCATGGGCACCAAAGCTTTGGGCACCGCAGGGCCGTCCAGGGATACCTCGCTGCTCAGCGGCGCCATGCTGGGCTGTCGGAGCCGCATCACCTGCACAGGCTGGGCAAGGGGAGCGCCCTGATGGCAGGTCTACCATTCATCTTTAAATATCTGTAGACACCTGTGTCTATGATATATATGATATATATATATATATGTATATACAGTACATATGTGTCTGTATGACTGTATGTGTATGTGTATGTATGTATATATATATGTGTGTATATATGTATATACTAATAACTATATATTTAAGCATAATAGTAACAATACAATAACCATGATGATAATACTAATAAGAGTAATAAGAGTAATCGCATTGATAATGATGATGGTATAAGAATGGAACGATAATGATGATAGTAATAATGATATCTATTAATGATAATGATGCCTAACTATAGATATATCATATAATGTCTTGGATTGATTGATTAATTGATTGCTTGCTTGCTTGCTTGATCGCTTGATTGATTGATTGCTTGATTGCTTGATTGATTGATTGGCATTGATTGGCATTGATTGGCATTGATTGGCATCGATACACATTGACAAAGCTTGAGATAACTTCGAGACCTACCCCATGTTTCATCTCCATTTGCTTGGAAGATTATCCAATCGCTTTTTTGGTTAGTAGCCATAGTTATAATCATGGCATAATACATAGTTATAACCATGGCATAATATATGTATGTATATATATGTGTATATATATATATATGTTGGTATATTATATATATATATACAATTATATACATAGCTACGAATCGAGGACTTACGATCACCAGGGCAAGATCTCACCATTGTCGATCCGTGGGATGATCTCACCAGGAACTCACCGATTTTTGTAGCTGTCAACCCTTCAGAAAAATTCTCTCAGCTTGATTCATGGGAAGTCAGTTGAAAACCAAGGGTGCTGAATTCAGCAATCAGCTGCTTATGACTTTGTCTCAAAATGTGGATACCCCATCGTCTAGCAATCGTTTGAAAGGGGAAAATTGACGCAAATCATTATAAAACACCAGAAACCATGACGGCTTTTGGAGTACCTCATTTTGATACATACCCAAAATTACCAATGAAACCGTGAATTGACCATAACATTCCTATAAAATGACCATAAAAATCATCGTTCCAGTCCCACCTTCAACACCAGCGGTTCTGGCTGCATGGCGAAGCGAGGCGAGGCCCGGGGCGCGAAGGCGTGAAGGGCTGACTTTCTGTGGCTAAACCAGGTACGATTCCGATGCACATCCAAGCGATCCATAAGGGCTAATGATATTCCAAGGTAATCCATGTGATTTACTGGGATGATTCAAGTGATTCAAGTACCCAAAGTTTCCAAACACGGAAACTTGCGAACTGACTCGGAGCTGATAGATGTGCCCTTCATGACCCCAAGCTGTCTGGTGGATCAACTGATCAACAACCACCTGCTGTGTGTTTTTGGTCCTTCGGGCATCTTTCACACATATATATTATATAATATATATGGATGCAGGACTTGCTGAAGCTGCAGCATTCGGCATGGGTTTCAAAGGGGCGGGATCATGCAAATGTCGTACAGCGTACGAAATCATTGTTCCAAACGAGGAAAAGGCAGCCTGTTTTGTGCAATTCCACCAGTTTTTAGTCATTTGTCACATGTCTCCCAGATCCTTTAAGGATGGAGGACGCAAAAATGGCACGTCAAAATTCCCGGCTCACAGTGCTCTGGCCCCGTGACAGCGAAACACCTGTGGGTGATGCCACAGATTCGGACCAGTTGCCGCCAGTGAGCATTGACTCAATCTTCTGCAAACGGTTGTACCTGTTCAACCCCGACCGGCACGAAGAAAGCATAATGCAGCATACCAAATATACCAATATAGCGACCCGCAATATAAGATAGAAGAGGAATGTCCTACTAAATAATTGTACACGACTTTTCTATCTTTTTGGGGGTTACTATGATGTATCATTGACATCAAATAATGATTCTGTGGTCTATATCATTGTCCTCATTGAATTACCAGTGAATCATCATCCTCAAGAAAAACTCGTGATGCAAAGGATTGAATTACCATCATTGGCTCTACTGAATTGTCATCATGGTCCTTATTGAACTACTAGCATCATCCTTACTACCAAGGCACATGAATTGAAAAGCTCTTCTCTGTTCCTTGTTCATCAGGTGCGTAGTGAACATCACCGTCTGAAGGTCTATACTTGTTGCTGCCCCCTTCATGCGAACACATGCATTCGCAAAGGTGATTGCATCGATGGTTGGCTCTCCCTGCAGTTCCACCAGCATCTTGAAGAATGTCTCGGCATTTTTGATATCAATTCCCCTGGTCTGTAGGTAGGATCTAAATTGATAGGTTTCCAGCAGATTCTGAAACTCCTTGAGGCCAACCTCGGATTTCGAGATGGCGTTTTCAAAACGCACCAACTGCTGTATTCCCCAGTAGATTCCCCAAAAAAAGTTTTTGGGAGGCGATAAAAAATAACCAAAACATACCAAAGTATTCCCAGCATTTTCCAAGCAACTTTATGTTCTCCCTCTTCATCGGTCTGCAGCATATCCGCAAAAAGCTGGGCCAACATTTGGGTATCTTCAAAGTCTCTCAACCTGGCAAGTGATTTTTTTCAACCAGGCAAAAGTTCACTGAAAATGATGGGGAAAACCCTACAAAATCCATGGTTTAGGGAAACAACATATGGGGGGTGACCCTGTCATTTTCAGTGCAATTTGGGCTTTTGGTGCTCTTTTTTGGGTCTACCCATTGTTTGATTGTCATTTTGGGATTACCCCTCAAGTGGACAACAAACCCAAACACCATATTGCTGATCATATCCCCATGAATAAATCCCAAAAAATAGCCCTTAAATATATAGGGCCTATCAATATTGCTGGTGAAATCAGGTTCTTTAAACCTCTCTAGATCCCTTTTCTTTAGGTCGTCATCTCAGTGGCTGGAAAATCCGCCATTGATGCATGAAATCCCGGCATCTGTAAACAGGACCAAAGATGTCCCAGCCAGCCATGTTTGATGACACCAGAGGGTATGAACCAATATTCCATTCATATTCCATGAAAAAAAACATGATTTTGGTGAGACTGTGGATGGTTGCGAAATCCTGCCAGTTGATTGCTGGTTAGTTTATCCCATTCTTTATAGGGTTTTTTACTATTCAAGGTGGTGCAGGATTTCGCAACCATCCACAGTAAGTTGCCATTGTCCCTCATTTTTTACATCCCTGTATTCCCTGAGGATTGGAGGGATATTGATTCCTCAAAAAAAACTGAGGAGTAAATGATTCAAATCCATAACATCCCTATAAATCCCAACGATTTCAATCGCTGTTCACCAGGGAAAATCACCCCATCGCCCAGGAACTGCTGCTCCACCACCAGCAGATCGATGTCCGGCTGCGCTAACTTCAAGGCCTTTTCCACAAAGGTACTGGTGACCTCGCCATCGGTTTGCTACGAAGAATGAGCTGTCTATTGGAAGATTATAGCTATTGAAAATGACCATTTATAGTTGATTTACCCATTAAAAATGGTGATTTTCCATAGTTATGTTAAAGGTCTCCCCCATTGAAGTAGAAAAATCATGTGATTACCATATGATAAAAATATATGATACATCTATGATAAAAATGAGATACTATCTATCGGTAAATGTGTTACATAGATGTGGAAAGCCTACCATTTATGATTCACGGCTTGTCCACATCGATGTAAACGTGTACCCTAGGGTAACTGAAGCTTCAATAGTAAGTGCATCTACAGTGAATGAATGTTCATGTACATGATTTATCTATCATTTCTAAATCCATCTATAATTTATATATGATTTATCTATCATTTATCTATAAATCATTCATAAACCCAATGTTTTTTGCTGTGCGTTTATAAATCAACCTTATTGGGGATACTACCGATAGCCGCATTGCTGATCATTGCTGTAGCGGGCGAATCTCAGCCACGAACGAACACACACCTAACTTTATGAAGGAAAAATCTGTTTTAACCATCGAGCTGTGGTTGTTCAAAGCATCTCAGAAGATGACATCAATTGGAAAATATCACATATATATATACATATGACATAGTATAATATCTCTGTATAACTCGATTGGAAAACACCAATCGAGTTTGATGTATCGAAAGAGGATATCCAGGAGTCTCCTACAATGATCTCCCATGAGTTGAACGATGACTGAAGATATCAATGGATTAATGACACTGGTGATACGACCTCAATATGTTCTTAAATGTTGTGCAGCACTAGTGTTATAATACAAAGATAATACCAAGTATATATACATATATATATATATACACGTACATGTATATATATATATATTTATATTATATATATACACATATGACTGAAGGAAACTGGTGATCACTGGAGCCACGGCTTCTTGCAGCTTGACTAGTTGGTGTCCATGCTTCGTGAACCACACCTTCCCGGGATCACCCTAGAGCTCTGAGTTTTCATGGTGTTTTTTTTGCCCCGGATATGTAAACTCTGTGAGGAGCATGAAGATTGGGTCCCCGTATTCGTAAACTGATGTTTTTTTCATGAATTGAAGCATACCTTGAATCTCAAGGCTACTACCAGGTCCGTCGAAAAACAACACCGGATCACAGCCAAGGCGCGATATTCCAGACCGAAATGAAAACAAAAGCCACATAAAAAACGAAGGCTGCTGGAAGTATTGACCCGGAAATCAAAAGAACCTCGTAAGGAACATGCCAATCAACTCCAGATGTAATCGCTTGGAAAAGCGTGATCAGGGTGATTTGGACAGACCCAAAGTACTGATAGAGCAAGCCGATCTCCTCTGGAGTCCTCTCGTCGCCTTCCTCTTGAAGGAAGCCAACCAGGGTCTGTTGCACCAAGAGCGCAAAGATATACATCACAAAGATCAGCATGACGATACACCACATGCAATTCAACAGGGATCCCAGCACGCAATCCAGCCTGGATGTTTGATTCATGGCATCTGCTTCAAAAGGCACCAATAGGGGGTACCCTCTTTATAATCCCCACTATATTAATTATATCCCAATATTTCCACATAAAATCACATAAAATGCTAAGAATCATCAACCAAGCACTCACGATATCCTCATGATTTCTTGGTTTGAACCGGGTATATTCCCCATTCATGATGACCATCAACCAATGCTCATCAAAATGAGCGGTCATATTATATAGTCATATTCCCCATCATCCCATTATAATCCCGTAAAAATTAAAAAGTTCTTCTCAGTAGATTTCGCCGGGATATTCCCAGTAGATTCCAATAATTCTGTCCCAATGTATTTATCATTTCTCAATGAAACATCATGATATCAATCCCATTTTACCACGATTTTTGTTGCTCCCCTCCCTCAATCGGGTTCGAGAAAAAACCAGGCAGCATCAAGCGCAGTTCGCTGAAGACCCTCAGTGTGCGAAAGATCCGCAGGATCTTGACCTTAGCGAAAAAAGAACAGCCCTTCTAAGCTTGAAAACGTAGCGTGATCGCCCGGAAAGGGTGCCTCAAAGAGACCATGTACATAAATAAATCAAATGAAATAGAAGAGAATAAAATAAAACAAAACAAGTAAATAGTTAAATACATGCGTATGTATATATATCTTGAGAAAAAAAAGGATGTGTCAAAACCCTGTACCGCTGCAGTTCACATCAAAATAGCTGGGATTTATGGATGTTCAGGCGGTATTGACGCATAGCCATATATGATATATGTTCTTCCACCTTGGTAGGTCCTGCTTCCAAACTCCGCCGGAATAGATGATGAGCATTTTAGGACAGCGCCCATGGCCCCTTTGAACCCAATGCTTTGGGTCAACCTGGGGATAATTTAGATGGTTGATACCAAAAAATGATCCAAAGTTTATCAACCATGTTCGACATTTTTCTTTTAGTGAACAAAGTGACCCATCCTCCGTTTCTTGCACCGAAAGAAAGATAGATAGAGGTTTCCGTTTCGTCATGGACCAAGTCATCCAAGTCAGTAGACCATGACTTAAGGAACTTAAGGAGTGACTTGGGGATCCCCCGGTGACTTAAGAAACCCCTAAAACTATAGATATATCATGATATATCTACAGTATATAGGATAAACATGGATAAACCATAGTTAACCTAGTTACAAAATGCTACAAACCATAACCATTTCAAGGTACCCTCATTTTAGGAACTCCCAAAAAAAAAACAAGCAACAGGTAACAACTGAAATCATCTCAGCGACGATCTTGCACAATCGCAAGAGTCTCAGGAAGCCCAAGTTCACTGGATCACTGCTGCGTTGACTGGCGAAGAGCACTTCAGAGGCCAAGAGGTTCCTGCAGGATTTGGCAGGACTTGGACCCCCAACATACCCAAAACAATGGAAAATGGAGGAAAATGACAACTAAAAAAACCGTACTTTCCCCTTTTCCCACTGGGAAGCTTCAAAACATCTCGGCAAAGCCAGGGCTCTCGACGATGGAGAAAAGCACCAGGAGAAAGTCGAAGCCGTTCCAGGCCCATTCTGAGTTCCAAAAGAAGAAGCCCCGGTGCACCACCAGTTTCAAGCCGACTTCCAGGACATAACAAGAGGATAGAACCAGATCCTTCCAGTTGCTATGAAAATGCTTCTCAGATTGGTTCAGAATATGGATATTATCGGATTCACAACATGCCGTTTGTAGATCAGTTTCCAATCGGGACACGGGATTTCTCCACATCTGTGCTAACGAAAAAACACCTCGGGTGACCGGGAAAATTTCACAAAAACCTGAACAGCAAATCTGGGAAGCCGTAACCCTGAAGAACATGGGGGTTGAGCCGCCAATATTCTGCATCTCATAGTCGGTCGCGAAGAAGATAAAGACTGCATTGGTCAAAATCACCTTTAAGCGCAAAGAGCCACAAAAGGGTCCAAAACATATGAAATCCTATTGATATCATCAGCTCATGATTATCTCATTCTGGGGGTAGCAAAAATGATTGAAAATCGAAAATCCACTGAAACCGTCAAGCAGTGACAATGGTGGACAGCAGTCCAAAGATCTGGCTGCCGACAAAGTTGGCCAAGCAGCCTTTCCGATGAGGTTCCTTCAGCGTATAGAGCATGTCAAAGAAGCCAGAGATGGAAAGGAGTGCATTCCCAAAGAAGCGTCCGCAGCAGGACGGGTTTTGAGAATATTGGAGAGAATTCACCATGTCTACAAATGAGCTCCGCATCTCACGCCCTGCATCTCCCAAGCCGTTGATGGAGTACATGTTACCAACGCTATCCGGAAATCTCGCGATGGAACTTCCCTTGGACGAGTCCCCATGAGCTCGGCCATTGCGGCTTTTTTGGGGCGAAGGTGACGCGCTTGGGGACAAGCTGCCGAGCGAGGCAGGGATGGGTCGCGATCGAGTGGGCTTCATGCCTCGGAGCCAAAACAAACTGAAAAATCTTGGAGATTCGTTTCCCCCATTTCTGGTCCAATGGAAAGATGTCAAAAACTTCAAAAAATCCCAGATGCCCGAGGAATCGGCATCCGGGTGGAGATGGTGGAGATGATGAAGATGATCATCGCTGGGCGCGGGCTTCTCACTGACCCTCTTGGAAAACTGCACGGAATGCAGTGCGCGCTGGTCGCTGCTGACGGAGACTTGTCGCTCCGGCTGGGAATCCGGTGTGGCTGCCTCCAGGTGTCCTGCTCCAAGACCCGCTTCGAAGCGCATCTTTTCTAAGAAGAAGGACAAGGTCAACAGCATGTCTTCCTCCTGGGAGGATGCCGGATTTATAATCTACCCCATAAGGCCACCCACTCATCAAAAGTCCTAAGTGCCTTGGTGGTGTTTACTGCTTGAGATTGCAAGATCTGCTGGTACCTCACAGCAGTTCGGCCTATCAATATCTATCAATCACATGCACATAACTTCCCATACAAGAACCTCTACTGCCCAACCATCACTTCAACCTCTCCTCCGCCACCAACTTTGCCACTTCTGCATGCTTGGATTGAAACTTGCTCAGAAACTCAGCCGCTGTATCTGCATCTGTCGCACTGGCCTCATTTTGAGACTGGACCACACAACAGGATGACAGTGACATGGCACACCCAGCGCGTAAAAGGCGCGTCCGGGACGCGCGTCCCAAGAGATCAAGGAAACGGCTGCCAGAGATCGCTTAACACAAAATACTTGGCTCACCAGTTACCATTGGGAAAATCAAACATGGCTGGGAAATCCATAGAAATCCCGTTAAAAATGAGGGAAAATCATCGAATTGGGAATGTTCCAGCAAGCCATGCTTGATTACCAGGAGTTGACCATGGATGTCACTGTTTTCATCATTCAGAGTCGTTAAACAATCAAGTGGGTTTTGTCTGAAAATCCAGGGGAACCCCCAAAATTTAATGGTGTATCGCCATTTTCCTGATTATTTGATTGCCATTTGGGGAGTTAATCCCTCGTTTCCAGACATCATCTTGTTGGTTATATCATATCCGTTATATGTCATTATATCCCTATTATATCCATATTATATCCCTGTTATATCCCTATTATATCCCGATGCTTCATGTTTGAACCCCAATTTTGGTACACAAATCCACCATAAATCAACTCTAAATCCATATTTGTGGTAGTAAAATCCCCTTGGTCCTCCCATGTTTCATGATAAAATCCCCCATATTTGTTGGTCAATCCATGTTCCATGGTGAAATATCATGGTTTTCCCCCATGTTTCATCGTGTTTCTGTCGCTTTTCTCTCGCATTTTGATGGTGTTTCACCCACAGCTCCGCCTGGTATGTCCACCTGCGTGCCAGCCACACGCAGATGTAGGCGGAACCGCAGACAGCGCTCCAGGAGTTCCACAAGAAGAGTGCCTGGCGTCGTTCCATGCGTCGCACGGCTGAAACCCATGGACCGATGGTAGAAAATTTTGGATCATGATTCATGATGGACCATCGAAGACATCTGAGATATGAATAAGACATAAGTATGTACCATCAAATTTGGAAATTATTATTCTTATCAATAACATCTTGGAGATATGATACATTGAGAATTTCTGGAAGATGCTGCGACTTTATATGCATGTCCAAAATTGATAGATGCTGTGGATGTATTAATATACATATTTTATATTCTATATATATATCATATGATACAAAGATGGTAAAAACCATCTTTAAGCCACCATCTTATTATATACATATGATATAAGTTCCATATCCGGCAATAGCCGGCACCTGTCCCAGCTGCGCTCCGATGTACTGCGCCATGGAGCCACAGAGAAGACCCCAGGCCTTTGGAGATCATCTGGGTTTAACCCAGATAAAAAAAAGGTATGTTCTATTAATATATAAAAAAATATCATATCTGGTATTCTATGTATCTATATATATGATATAAATGCCTAGATTTATGGCCAATCTATATGATATCCATGAATGAATATCCATGAATATCCATGAATATCCATTTAATATCCATTTAATATCCATTTAATATCCATTATGTAATGGGATAGATCATGATATATCTACTATATAATTACTGGTTGGTGGTATACCTACCCCTCTGAAAAATATGAGTTCGTCAGCTGGGATGATGACATTCCCAACTGAATGGAAAAGTAAAATTCATGTTCCAAACCACCAACCAGTCATAGTTGGTTCTTGTTTCAAGATGTTTGAAAACTTTTAAAGCTGTAAAAAGTTGGATTTAACATGATTTAACTAAGGTCATCAAATGTGGGAAGAATCAGAACAAAAAGTGGTTTTGCTATGGAAAATGGGGAGAAAAAAAACCAGGAAAATCTGTGGATTAATGGGACAGAGGTTGCATTGCATTTTGCAAGTCCAAAGGCACCAGACATGATGTCATCACTCGATCACAAAATAGGGAGAGACCACAACGATTTTTGAAAGAACCAGCTTGAAACCAAATATAAAGCAAATTCATGTTCATGTTGAATGTATATGTCAAACCAGCTTATGTATATGAAAAAAAATATAATGTGTGTATGTAATATACGGATTCAAAAGTACATACTGAAAAAATGAAAAAGAGTGTGATCAGACTCAACTTGCATCAAACTCCATGGGAGAAATCCCACCTGTTGGTCCTGAACCCTCAGCTTTTAAAGGTCAGTTACTAGGTCAGCTGTTTTGGCGGTTGAAATCCCTCTGTTTTTCTAGGTTAAATCATGTGAAAATTCCCTAAGCTGGCTGGTTCATCCCCCATATTTGGCTGGCTAAAACCCCCCATCTTTAGTGTTTCAATGTCTATCGTTGCAAGCCTTATCAGCATCTTGTGCACCCGGACCAAGCGCACACCCACATCTGCCAAATGCGGGGCCTGGCGCAGATTGGGGATACCCCCCACTCATGGCCACCTGATGGGAAAATGATTATTTATAACCCATTCAAAATTGCGGGTAACCCATTTTGAGACGAACGAATACATAGATGCCTTTCTATCTCTAAATTTGCATACGTACAATCCGTACAATATGCATATATATATATGGATAATTCATCCAGTATATGTGCAGTATATCCATATAGTTGGTGTGACAGTAGCCAGACTGTCTACATAGTGCTTCATGGTATATGTATGTTCGACCTTCTTCTGTTGCTTTGTTCAGCCTGTCGAAACACTCATGTGATGGTGGCAAGCGAGTTGATGGGCAAAAACAAGGTGCCGGGCATCTGAGGGGGCCCCCGCTGTTGTCACTTTTCAAACATTTTACAGGGGGGACCACAAAACGCTGAAAAACGAAACTTTAGCATCAGGAGCATTTTCATCATCATCATCATCATCATCATCATCATGTCATGATCATCATCATCATTTACATATCCATAACCATCCACCTAACACCCGCCCTACGATCTGCAAGTGCATGAGAATGTACAGCAGCGTA
>Ga0126342_10013153_pt1 | contig 14696 bp, 14 predicted proteins | sample Cyp1metagenome_FD_92528 | JGI IMG/M metagenome (GOLD analysis project Ga0126342, IMG submission 92528) | Coral microbial communities from Lord Howe Island, Old Settlement Bay, Australia - Cyphastrea 1 metagenome | ecosystem: Host-associated > Invertebrates > Cnidaria > Coral ... | reverse complement strand
TCCCACGCCTGCCACGCAAAAGAGGCGGAGACCCAAGGGACGCCAGGGCGTACATCCGAGCCCTTGACAGTGCACATTGTCCCACGCCTGCCACGCAAATTAAAGAGGCGGAGACCCAAGGGACGCCAGGGCGTACATCCGAGCCCTTGACAGTGCACATTGTCCCACGCCTGCCACGCAAAAGAGGCGGGGACCCAAGGGACGCCAGGGCGTACATCCAACCCCTTGGCAGTGCACATTGCCCCACACCTGCCACGCAAAATGCACATTGAGTGAGCGAGTGAGTGAGTGAGTGGAGTGAGTGGAGTGAGTGAGTGAGTGAGTGAGAGAGTGAGTGAGTGAGTGAGTGAGTGAGAGAGAGAGAGAGAGAGTGAGGGAGTGAGTGAGTGAGTGAGTGAGTGAGTGATGAGTGATTGTGAGACGGGAGGCGGGAGGCGGCGGAGGAAGGCGGATACAGAACTAAAAACAAAAACCCCACACGTCAATGTGGGGAACAATATTTTTTGAGGCACCCTAGTTTTGAACAAACCCATGTTCAGTCTGAAAGTTCATGTTAAATCATTCTATTTGAATATCAATCAGTGTTGCGTTCATATCAATTCATCATTTCAAAAACGCGGTCCCAATGCAATCATTCAAGCTGTGATATGTCATATCCCAAAGCCAAGTATACTGAATAACATAGCTATCAGTTATTTTCTCATGAATAATTTGTATAACTATATCATGGTAATCGTAGTCTTATTTTCAGAATCATGATATCATTGCTATAGCCATATCATTAAAAAAACATGTAAGACTCTAATAACCATAGTATAATGATATTAGCAACATATTGTAACCATCATCATAACTAGTCACTACCTAGTCATTCTCTTCCGATCATAGCTCCACCATCCTCCCCTCCCCGCACATCTCATCGCCCGGCGTCAAACAGCTGGGGGCGCCGGGGACGCCACGTGCCTCCAGCGGCGCATCGGGGATCACCTGATCCGCGTCCTGCTTGATGGCCAGAAGATGATTGCAGCCTATGGCGGGCATTGTCTTGGATATGGGATAACAAGGCTACATATAATTATACATATATAAAATATGTATACATATATGAAATATACATATGAAATATATCATATATATATAATTTAGATTAATGTGGGATGCCGTGGGAATATCAGATTAAATATATGTTTGGAAATTGATGGGGGCTGAAGGGGATGGTATAAACAAACTAGATCTGGATAACCTGGAGAACGTATGACATAATCTGACCAATTTTTTTGGTTAGTCAGAACTAGGGAAAATGAAGCTTCAACATTTTATGGTTGAACAACAAACTATCACAAATCCTAACGAATCAGATCTAGAATGTAAATCCCAACCGCCCGCTTCAAGTCAAAATGATGTGTTTCGTTTGCAAAATGTGAGGCGGCTTGGCGGGCCAAGTTTGGGCAGCAGAGAAAGCAACCAGAGATCGAAAAAGGCTGTGAACATCGGCTGACTTTTTTTTTGGCCCTGAAAATCAAGCACTCAGTCATGTATGTATTCTTTTGTATTCCATGTATTGACATACTGTATGTATTCTGCTGAAATCTCCAATACCGAACTTCTTTTGGGTAGCCTCCCAAAATATTCTTGCAAGCAGAACAGGCTTCCTTACATGTCAAGAAAAAGATCGCCTTTTTGGGATAACAAACATGGGACATCTCAGCGGATTGGCAGGTCACAGTGGCCAACATAGGTCAGATAAAGTAAGTATCATTCTATCCCTATGGCCCTATGATATCACCATTCTATGATGGTTACCCCCCATGGAGGTCCCTATAGGGACCCCCAAACCACGTCTTGTTTGAAAATCCTTCAATTCTGATGCCAAAATCTCCATTCTTTGCCATTTTTTGATGACCACGCCATTTTCGCGGATTAAGCTCAGCAGCCCAGCTCTATTCCGATCTATCCCTTAAGCCTTAAGCCCTGCCATGCCCTGCCTTTGAAGCCCTGGCCCCGGATGGGCACGTGGAAGAGGTCCATGGCCACAGGTCCTACGCCACCCTGCCACACCGCCCTGGTGGAGAGGTCCCGGTTGTAACGGTGAGAATGTGCATGAATAACCATTGATGACCATTAGTAACCGCATTCATTGAGGATGAAATAAACCATGAGAATAGTCAGCCCTATCTATCAACCCGAGGGAATAAACTATCCCAGTGAGCATTAATAAACCTTAATTGGGGCTGGTTTGGGGTTGATAGATAAGGGGATGGGTCAATACATCGATACCAATTGTTGTTTTTTCTCTTCAGGGCGATGCATGTCTATTTCCAAGCTATTTTGGAATTCTAGCAGGGTACCAGGATTCTGACAAGGGAGATACAGCGATTAACGCTCACAATAAATCTGGAGAAGGCTACAATGGCAAAACTCATGTTGGTTAATAGTCTCACTGCTGGTAGGGTATACCAACTATTCGACGGGATCTGCGCGATAAGACCCAATGTTTTTTGATGAAACCTTATAATGAGCTGAACCCCCAACTTCATCTGTTGATTCCAGACCCATTTGCATTGATGAAACGATACCTGTGTATATATATATATAGCACATGTTAAGCCCCAGTGTCACAGGTATATTCGAGTGTATGGACTTTGTCAATAGGGTATCCGGCGGTATACGCCTACTTCCAATGACCATCATCTTCGCTGTCCTTGGCGTCCTTTCATGGTCACACGAAAGCCGCGAGGCATCGACGGCGCGTTGTTGGCGCTGGTCGCGATGAATTGCACGAAGCGTTTGCCTGGGCAAAATGACCTGGATCACCTGGAGGATCACCTGGAGGATCACCACAAATCCCATAGAGAAAATCATAATTTTCCTCGACAATTTTGGTACATCACATTGACAAAACCTGTGGATAAATGAGCTGGAATACGGATGAATTTATATACAAATCTACAAAAAATATGTGTTTTACAATGTTTTTCCCTGCATTTTTGCCCTGAGCCAGTATATGGATAGATGGGAATACAATGGATATGCATACGTACTATGTATGTATTGATGTATGTAGGTGTATGTATGTATGGTTGTATTTATGGATGGATGGATGCATAGATGCATGTATGCACGGATGGAAAGATGGATGGATGGATGGGTGGATGGATGGATGGATGCATGAATGCATGCATGCATAAATAAATAAATGACCAAATCAAGAAACAAATAAATAAACAATAAATGAATAATCCATATACACACTGTATGTGTACATATAGGCTAATATAGGTTGTACTTGCACCATGTGGATACTCATCGAAAGCGATGGATACATACCCATCACATCAATCCCAGCATATGTGATATTGTCAAGCATCTTGAATTGAGCTGAATCGGGTTCATGAAGGGTCTAAAAAGGGCTTGCTTGGGCCATTCTGGAAATAGAAATGGAACCATCTAGGCCTCAGATCCTCAACGGAGAGTACCAATTGGCATGAGGATATTGACCACTGAGAAGCCCTGGCTGTTTTTGGGTACCCAAATGTGGGCCACCGGCAAAGTCTAAGCCCTGAATCATAGTGAAGCCCTTTTTCGAAATTTCATACCATCATCCACAGAAGGGATCCTAAGCGACACAAAGAATACATAATTCAGCGTAAATTCTAACAATTCACCAAGCTTGCCCATACTGACCATGATTGCAGCAAAATTGCAGTGAGGTCGTTCTAAGATGTTACAACTTATCCAGATAGATCCAATACGAAAACCAGGATTTGTAGGTGGTTATCGGGATTGAGGGTATCCACCGTTGGCTTCGCACCAAGCAGTGATGGACTGATCCCTGATAACTCAGATGGCTCCTAATTGGATTATTGCTGTAACATAATTACGTAGCATATATATATATATACAGATACCAAGATATCCCAAGTACACATCCCACTATTAACCCAATACAAATCCTAATCGAGTTCTGTATCCCAATATATATATCTATGTACATATATATACACTGTCAACATATCTATGTACATAGTCCCAACAAGATCCCATGGGTCCCGTGGGTCCCATGGGTCCGTTGATCCCAGGTCGCAATCGTCCACAGTGAAGAGATTCACAAGGCTGGTGCCCGTGGCGGTTCCTGCCCGAAATCCCCAGCTTTCATGGGATATCTATGGGAAATATGATGAAATATGGGGTTCCATAAATGGGGGATCCCCAATAACTGGATGGTTTATTAAAATTTATTTCATGGGAAATCCCATCTATAAATGGATGATTTGGGGGTAACCCCATTTTAGGAAACCTATGGAAAGCTCTATATGATGGCTAGCAGTTCGCTTGAGAAAACCCCGCCTTTGGGATGCCCTAAGAGACGATCTAAGGAGCTGCCATCCTCCAGGATCCTTGGCGCGGGGCGCATGTTGTGAATTCCCACCTTTTTGGATCACTGTGGCGAACTCCACATTTGAAGAAATCAAATTGTTTGCTTATATAACATGTTTTCTGTTGGCAGGAAGTACATTTCTTCTGCATGACTATTATCATGATTTATTGAAGTCATTCTTTTGCTGGAAAGCCAACTCAACGCATATTCTGGCTAGAAATGCCTCCTTTCAGGCTCATACCCCCAAAAGTTTGGTGTTCGGACTCTCTCTGTGAACAAGAAGAGTCCTCGTTGGCGAAACCAACATGTTTATGTTCTAGTCTTATGTTTCTTTCAATGTATTTAGGTCTAATTTCACTGTAAATGGGGTTGAACCATAACCTTCATACATCCCCAGGTGCTTTGGATAAATCCCTGGGGCAACTGCGCCCAGCCAGCGCGACAAATGTGTCAAGTGCGTCTCGCCACTTATAGCTGGAGTTCAGCAAAATGTCGCCATCACAAACCTGCGTCATGATCAACTGGCGCTGAGTTCATGGAAGTACTTCCCACTGGTTGTAAGTAAAAGATAATAAAAGATCGAACAAACGAAACATAAACACAAATACCAAGTAAATGTATGTCTATATATCATTTATTGCATAATATGTGTGAATATATATACCTATGTATATATTTGGTTTATAAACCACTTACAAGGTGCCCCAGTTCGTTTGCTAAGCTGGTAAACTGTCGCTCCACATGTGATAATTTATCGCGAATTTATAAAAAATAACAATTTGATCGGGGTTCCATTTCATTATGTGAAGCTGTGCAGGAGTTTTAGAGCGGTCCAACTTTTGTGCATAGGGCCTCAGGCTTTAAAATGCACAAAAACAAATGAAAACTGGTTCTGCAATAAAATGCCTTGCCAGCAAATTCATGCCCGAATTTGCATCCAACTTCATCCAATTTCGAAGACCCTCAGAAACGCCTCTTTAAAGAGGGGTCAGGAAATTCTTTTTAGATAGGGGTATTTTAGAGTGAAGGTGCCCAAATATTAAGTGTTTTTCTCTTTTACAGCATTTTATAGCAACACAATACGATGGCATTCTTGCGTGGCAATTCCTTAAAATTCCTTAAAAATCCTTTAAAATTAAAAAACATTAAAGATCCTTAAAAATCCTCCAAATTCCTTCAAATTCCGTCAAATTGCTTTAAATTCCTTAAATTCCTCTAAGATTCCTGAACAATTCCTTAAAATTTATCTAAATTGCTTCAATTTCCTTATAATTCCTTTAAAATTCCTCAATAACTTATAATTCCTTTAAAAGTGCTTAATATTCCTTAAAATTCCTTAGAATTCCCTCAAATTCCTTAAAATTCGTTGATCTAAAATGACATGCCCAATAAAATCGATATAAAAAAATCCTGGAAAAGCATTGGTTCCATTCTGCAATAAAATGCTCCAAACAATTTTTTTTTGGCAATAAAATGAGCATGGAATTTTAATATGATAAAAATCATCAGGATTTACCTTGCCAATAAAATGCTCAGACCAACCCCCAACAATAAAATGACTAGCCTGACATCAATTTTGAAAATTCCAATACATTAAAAAAATTGTTTAAACTATGCACAGGTTCACCACTTCTAGAGTGGAAATTGCCACGGGGATACAATTTGGTGTAGCCCCATTTTCAGAGACAGTCAAGGTGTATCCAAACAGGAGCGAAGCTTCGCCGAGCGACTCCCCGCAAGACGTGACGAAAACCAGAGACCAAGGAAGATTCGTCTTGCGTTTCCTTGGCCACTGATGCTGCAATGGAATGGCAAGCTAGTGAGATGGTAACGGATGGTACCATTCTGTGCCGCTTTCCCGATTGATCGGTGCCATGTGCTAATTCACACTGTTGGTTCCCAAAATCTCCACCTTCACAAGACAAGGAAGGCAATGTGCGTGCTTTTCAGTAACCTGGGGCAGAACTGACCAAAAGGTATAGTTCATCACACTGTTCGCATGGTCCCACAGGTGTGCTGTTTCTCATCTGCTCTGTGAAAATACTTGCGAAACGTAGAAACCGCTCAAAGGACGATCAAAGGAACATATTTTGATTATACATACGTGTGCATGTAATCTCTGTGTATAATATATTAATATACATATACAAATACATATACATATAGATAGAGATAGAGATAGAGATAGATAGATAGATAGATAGACGGACAGATAGATAGTTAGATAGAGATTGAGAGAGGGCACACATATACAGATTAATTAATCATTTAATCATTTATATATATATACCACATAGATATTCCTCCCACAATATGTCGTTGGCCTTTAATCCACTATATTCAGCAGTTGGTTTAACCACCAGTACATGCCCAAATCTTTGTGTTTCACATTCCAGTTTTGATGGATTCCATTCATCACAAATTTACGGACCAAGCTTCCAAAACAGCTTCAATCTTGAGCCTCACCAATTTCTCCTAATGTGCGACCAGAGTTGGCGACAAGTATCCGACCAAAATGGTGTGTCTAAAAACGGGGAACCAGTGGACCCCAAAAAGGTACCCCTTTGGTCTGTACTGGACCATCCAATTTGGGATGTGTGTGGAATGAAGAATCTTGAGAAATACCAATAATATGTGCATACATGCTTGAACTTCTACCAAACATAGATGTTTTCAGCTCAGCTTGAGCAGCAAGCTAACATGTGGCGACTGAAACCAGGGTCTGGATAATTAAGAATCATAAACATGCCAAAACCTGATAAAACAGACCATGGTTATTTTTCAGTTTTCTCCTATAAAAATCAGCTACCAGCAGAATTCTGCATAGGTCCGCGGTGGTTCCGTCGCATCCCGAGTTTCTATGGCAATGATCGGCATGATCGTCAAGAATTGCACCGAGATTTCCTGGCCTTAAAAAAAGGCGCAAAAGGGCAGCTGATGTGGTCAGGAAAAAACGAGTTCTTGAGAAACGAAAAATCAGTGCATGTATATATATATATAAAGTAATAATATAATATGTATATATATATATACATAAATATATACATGCTGTATCTATATATAATAATAAATAATAATAATGATAATGATAATAATAATAATAGTCAACAACAAAATAATGATAATTATTATTACTATTATTAATATAAAAAATAAAATATTAAAATAGATAAGATATTAAAAATATTAAATATGAAATATAGAGAGTATAGATATATTGTATGCAAATGTGAGGCATATATGGGATGATGAATCGAGTTGATTGGTTCTTTTTGATGGGCCCAACCACGCGCCGTGATCAACCCAGAAGGGTGATATGTTCCTCCGTGAAACATCTCCATCTTCATTGAATACCCAAAAAAACAAGGACACTAAACATAAGAAGTACCTAAACAGAAACCAATGTTTGAATATGATTGAATATCAAAGTAACTCTGAAGTTTCTTATTGGGATTATTGAATATTATTTGAATATTATTGAATAGTTCAAAACCCGGTGTCGTTTCATTATACTGGTTGGTGCATGCGATTTTCTTATTGGGTTACTCCCGAATATATCGGTTAGTATAATCCCATATAATCCCCTATCATCAATCAGGGCTTTTGAACCCGGCTCTTTAAAGAGCTTCGATGATACACAAACCGTTCCTAAGCCATGGATTCCATGGATCCCGATGCGTCGCGTCACAAAGAACTGACGAGGAGAGGCATTGAGCGAGTCCAAAACGTTGCCAGGATTTACCTCTGGGAGATCCACAAGTCGACCAAGGGAAAGCCACAGGGATCCAATTTTTGTGACGAATTTGAAGATATCCAACATTAACAATATTGAAGATATCCTTTCATATCCAACATTAACATTTTTGTTTGATATGTTAGTTGTTGTTATATTAGTTGTTCTTGTTTGAACATGTATGAATATCAAATATTAGTTGTTATATGTATGAATTTTCATGAATTTTCAGGAACCCTGCCAATCCCAAATAAACCGAGTTGCAGAATTGCAGAGCTGCATGGAAGCAACACCACGGAACCTGCTGAGGCGATCCCCGCTGTAGAAAGAGGTGAATTATACGCAGCATGAATGAGGTAAACCTGTAACTTCAGGAAACTTCAAGACTTACTAGTGACACTAGTGGCACCTTTCTGGTAAGCAGGCTTGCATCCTACTCTAATCTGCGGAAATGTTCAGATGTGATTTCTGCACCTGTAGCTGCTAAGACCCGATTATTCCCATCCGTTCATCCCATAATATTCCCATTAAGTAAAACCCGTTCCATCCATTCGATCCACCGGCCGCGGCACCGTCAACTTCGAGTCGAACATCGTGCAACAAATCAAGGTCAAAGAAACAGCATGGAACCTGGCAGCACCACAGAAAAATTCTTGGGAGACATTATCTGGTTGGTGGTTGACCTATCCCTCTGAAAAATATGAAAGTCAGTTGGGATTATGACATTCCCAATATATGGGAAAATAAAACATGTTCCAAACCACCAACCAGTTATAGATTTTTGTTGAACCACTTTAGTTACTTTATCCGCATGGAATGAAAACATGAGAGAGATACACTTGAATCAAACATAACGCGCTGAAACGGCCAAAAACATCCGATTTAACAAACAAAACACAGAGTCTAACTAATAAAGAAAACACATGGGATTTGATGAACAAAAAGGGTGTGGTACACACAATAACAAGAAGAACCTCAACCATCACATGCGTATGAGTCAAACACTCTATTCGGTGGACTTCCCAGGGAAGCAATGCGCACATAGAGTGCAGCCATCAACCAAAAAGGGTTTCAAGCAGAGTTCCCACACAAACAAGAATGGATCTGCAACCAGCAAATTTCTGCTGGTTGCCGGAAATCCCAGTTCATACGAAGGTTAACCAGGGTTGACTGATCATTGCTCAATTAGTCTCAGCATCATTTCCACAGGTTGGCTAAGGTTGGGACTCCTGTTTCGTCGGAGACTACACTCCAACTTGTACAGTAGACAGGTCGTGAAGGATTTGCATCATCCACCAGCGGATTGCAAAGTGCTGTCCGCAATATCAAAAATGTGCAAAAATGTGGACATCATTGACAGTTTCCCATAGTTTCCCATGAATCCCATTGTTGGAGTTGCATATCCCATCATCCCCTTTAAAATACCCTAAGGTTCCACCTGCCTCTCACTGGGAATCAGCGCAGACACGTCGAGCTTGGATTCAGTTAAGTCCAGAGCCGACCAATACCAATGGTTTGACACCAAAAAGAGGTGCAGAAATAGAACCTGGATTCAAGCAGGGCTGTGATTCTGCGGAGTTCTTCAGACATTGCATGAGATCACTGGCTTTTCTCTCCTCATCTACGTCCTGACATCTCATGGTTTCGCTGCCCGTACAGGTGGACACAATTCGTCAATTAAAATCATAATCCAGTCATATAGGAGAAATATGTCAAACCACCAACCAGATAAAGTTGTACGAAACTATCCATCACCGAGGTCCATCACCACTTGATTTGCAACTACTTTAATGATGGTTAATGCCCCATGTTTAGTTGGTTAAAGCCAACTTTTTACGTTCAATTCCCATTGAATCATGATTTTTCGTCGGTTCAATCCTCATTCCCCCTATGCTGCCCAAGCTGCGTAGAAACAAGAGACCTGCCAGCCAGCAGGAGCCTGCCAACGGATCATAAAAACATGCGGACTGGTCAATTTACATGGGACCAATATTGTATATATATATATATACACGCACATATATATACATATATATATATATATATATATATATATATATATCAAAATATGTATAAATATATACATGCATACATATATAAATATGACTACAAGTATGATTACAACTATAATCCTATCCCCCTCATGTTAAACACCCCCTCAATGGCCCCAAATATGTGTAAATCCCAAATCGAAAACCATGGTTTCCAGGTCTCTTAGGGGTAGTTATATAATTTCAGCATGGGAGTAGAATGGATCACGGGAATATCATGGAATATGACGGGGATTTTTCAGTAACACTTTAATGGTCATGTATCTCATGCCACGAAAATCCTGGATTCATGGCAGTTCTTAAAATCTCTATGCAACTTGGTTGGTAAGCATCCTCCAAACAAATGGCAAGTTATCAAAGTTTTGACCTATAGGAATTTGGCCTCAAGGCGGATAGGGGGGGTGAACCACCAAACGCGAGAGCCGAAGCGGTCTCTACAGTTGGTCTCTATTGGTAATTGGTAAAAAGAAGTTCATCCCCCAGCCAAATCTACTCTTATTTGTCCTAGATATTGATCCGCCTCCCCCACGATCTTCCCATGGTTTCTCCTCTACCACTTCACTGGGATGCATAGGGAGATTGATACATATTGCTGTGCCCTATATAGATAGCCTGCACAATATTTAAAACAGTTGGTTAGGATAGTCCCCACTAAACGGAAAGGATTAATTTTAAGTATCCATCCAACATTTACTCAAACGTTTCAACAAACAAACGGATGGACATCCCAGACTGGCGACGTCCGCCTCAATCATGTTGAGGCTATGGAAGATGGCAAAGTAGCTGTAGAGCAGCGTCCAAAATAGGACGCTTGAGAAAGCTCTTAAACCTGAAGCACGACAGTTGCCTACTTGGGGCTGAATCCCACTTCGTAAATAGGCAAAAGCCCCCAGTTATATATATATATATATATATTCAATATTCCCTTTTGTAAAAATGATTATAGGGGTTATATATGGATTATAAACCACTTACTATGTGGGATGCACATCCAAGTAGGCATACAATGGTCATATGATGGTCATGTATGTAATGGATGCATAATAGTGGGGATATGATGGTGATATACTGGTGATATACTGGGAATATACTGAAAACATATGGCTTTGGACTCAAACAAATGGTGTATATCTGCAATGAAATATATGTATATTACGTATATAAGGATATAATGTAGATAAACATCATTATCTACAAATAGGGATCTACTGGAATATAAAACCAACAATATATTTATTTGGGCGTGTCAGGCAATGGCTTGTATGTCCTCATATGTTTTGCAGCAGCTCCCCCATTCAGTGTTAAACCAAGGTTTCGGTTGTGAACATGCAGGGTCTGTAAATTGTTGAGTAATTCAGCGCCATTTCAATTACTATAGTTACTAGCACGCACACTCGAGGTACCTTGGGGTGGTAAATGTTGGGCTGTGAACGGCAAATACTGAGAGAATGAACCTTGGCTTTATTGCAATATATTGCAATGACAGGACATGTCATATCACCCATGGGCCCCACTTAAGAAACATGGTGAACATCTCTGAACCTCGACGGTCTCCCTGTAGGAAATTCTTGTGGTTCTCGAATTGAGGGAAACGTTCAAACAGGTTCAAACGGCGAGCTAGAAAATCATGAAAACCACTAGATACAACTTAGGAAAACAAAAAAAATACAAGGGCTGTCACCACAAGCGAAGCAACTACTGACCTGTAACTACTTTGGACCTGCTCAGTCATCGGTACCACGGCTAACCTTGGATACCCTGGCGAAGTCAGAATGTTGATGGGATATCCAACAGCTCTCCAACAAAATTGCCAAATGTGTCCGAAAAAATCAAGCAAATTGCCAAGGTAAATGGTACCCCAAAGCAAGTATAATCGGTCACAATTTAGTGGTGCGTTCAGGAGTTGTAATATGCGCATATTATATATCTAAATAAATAAATAAATAATATATATTATACATCGATATTATGACCAACATGACGAATTGAGGATCTTCATGATGAATAAAAAGAAACATGGAATCTAAACCGGGGTGAAGTTCCAAACGAAGTACCGTGGTACCCAAAAAGATCACCCCAAACTGCGGCCGTATCATCCAAGTCATCGTGCCGTTCAAATCATGTTGTTGAAATCTATGATAACCTATGTTGACTTGGGGATCCGCCATGACTTGAAAGAAAAACACAACATGGGTCTGTCTGAAAATGGGGTGTTTACCCCAATAATGGTTCCAAAAAATAGGTAATATGACGGTTAAAAAATGTGGATTTAGGGATACCCTATTCTGAGACAAACCCATATTATCCCAAGTATCATTCCAGCACTCATCCCACTAGTCCGTCCAAGCCACTTGGATCGTACACAAAGTTCACAGCCATGGCCAACATTAAGAGGAAGGTGAAGTGAACGGCGAATCGGCCACCTCATTGAGGGAAACCCAATCTTGAGATTTGCATTATTGGTTCTATAATAATGTTGTATATAATGTATATATACATAAACATTTGTAAATAAGTATATATATATATACACACTATACACTATATATATATATATATTATATACATACACACACACTCTTTCGACGTAAGTGACGCCAGTATAAATCTACATATAGGATGTTAGTCAATACAACCAGTGTCTGAAGTGGTTAATTACTCCACATATGCGGTGGTCTTGTACTCAAGGAGTTGATTGGGATCGAACTTGTTTCAATGGCCATTTCAGGTACCTCAACTGAAGGTACTGTACCATAAAAACATATTTTGGTGGTATATCACGGTATATCCCCTTTACATAGGCCCTACATGGACCGAAAATATCTGGTAGCTCCAATAAATCGATTCCTGTTGTCCACTGATTGAGTATTTTCAGAGTCATCCCAGTGAAACCCCAAGTCACCATGCTCCAATGACTTGGATGATTCGGGGTACGCCTATGACTTCGGAAACATCCATCAACATGGATCAACATGGCATACATTCACTGGAAACAGCCACTGGCTGTTGCGAAACCCAAAGCATAGCGGCACAGCCCTCTCTACTTTCTCCTACGAGTGATCCAAGGAAATAGTGTAGAACACAGATCTGACTTCCCATTGTATATCCCATGAAGTCCCCGTGCATCTTTCTATCTCTCTCTCTCTATATCTCTATGTATATCTCTATCTCTCTATCTCTCTATGTGCCTGTCTGTCTATCTATCTGTCTATCTATCCGTAAATTTGCATCTGTCATGCTCCAAGCAGAGCTTTGAAAATCATGAACACTCTCGCTGCCCCCATCCTTAAAACAAACAACTCCACAAGTGATCATCCCAAACAAAACACCAATACACCAGTCCTCAAACAAGTCACCCACAGTGTATTGGACAATCCCAAGTCACCCAAAATGCATAGAACATACAGTCATATTCCATGTATACATACATACATACATGCATACGTACATTACATTACATTACATTACATTACATTACGTTACGTTACGTTACATTACATTACATTACATTACATACATACATGCATACATACATACATTTATATATATACAAATATAAATATACATATGCATATATATATGTATATATATACATATACATATACATATATATACACATATATATATACACTACCACCCCAAAAAGAAGTCTACTATTTTTTGGCATAGTTTGTTAGACAGAAAAAATATGTCAATATATACTTCGTTTTTGCCCATTGATCAGACAGCAGCAATTTTGGTGAATTATTTAAAGTGTCAAATTTGCAGTACCTGTGTCAGAAAACATTGTATGGTTTGGGATGAGGCTACGGTTGCAGAGATTTTGGAGAGACTAAAGTCAAAAGTATTTTGTGGTGCCTGAAGAATTTCGACTTGTTTCAAACTTGCAAGTGGATAACAGCTATGTCAGGAGAGGAAATGTTTTGATCCCCGCAGATGCCGTCAAGCTGGAACGACAATGGCAGACATGTAATCATGCACAAGATCCCCGGTGCACTTCCACATGTCTGCCCCGTGGTACCAGTACTCGTACTGGGCCGCCCGAATCTTGAACTGCAAGCGCTTGCGGTCTGCGCGGGAGTGGGTGCCCTTGCACACGCGCTCCTTGATGAATTTCCAGCATCTGTCAATGTGCTGGGTGCCAGCTTTGACTTTGAGGGCTTTACCTCCTGGCAACTTGTGGGTCACAATCTTGACAAAGGTGGGCTTGGTCCAGACCCATTTGCCACTTTTCTTGACGCGCTTTTTCTTGTGCACTACACTGCCATGCAAGACATCAGGGAGCCGAAGTTTGTAGGCACGCGCAGAGTCTGTGTGGAAGATGATGTTCTTGCCAGCCAAATGCTTCTTCCCCAATGGTGTCCAGTCATGTTTGCTGATGGGACCAGGACCAGGTGCACGGCGAACGGTGAGGCCAGGATTCAGGCGAGTACTTGGTGGTCGGTTTTGGTTTACAGCACTTGCAAGTAACTTGTAACCTAGTTGTAAGGTAGTTACAACCCTAGTGTATCTAAGCTAAGTAAACTAAGTTTGT
>Ga0126342_10013152_pt1 | contig 14697 bp, 11 predicted proteins | sample Cyp1metagenome_FD_92528 | JGI IMG/M metagenome (GOLD analysis project Ga0126342, IMG submission 92528) | Coral microbial communities from Lord Howe Island, Old Settlement Bay, Australia - Cyphastrea 1 metagenome | ecosystem: Host-associated > Invertebrates > Cnidaria > Coral ... | reverse complement strand
TCAGAAGAGAAATAGAAAAGAAGGAGAGGGCAAGAGGGCAAGAGGGCAAGAGGGCAAGAGGGCAAGAGGAGAAGATGTGAAGATGTGAGGATGTGAAGATGTGAAGATGTGAGGATGAGAAGACTCTGAAGATGAGCAGATGTGAAGATGAGAAGATGTGAAGATGAGAAGATGTGAAGATGAGAAGATATGAAGATCAGAAGATGTGAAGATGTGAAGATGAGAAGATGTGAAGATGAGAAGATGTGAAGATGAGAAGATGTGCGGTGAGAAGATGTGAAGATGAGAAGGTGTGAAGATGAGAAGATGTGAAGATGAGAAGGTGTGAAGATGAGAAGATTTGAAGATGAGAAGATGAGATACAGACCCCCACTATTTCAAGAATCCTGCGCTCAGACGCTCTCGGGAAAAACCTTTTGCGTGTAAAATGGCCTGGTCCAAAACTGGGCTTCCCATCATCGACCTGGCAACATCATCAATATTCATAAATATTCATAAAAAAACAAGGTAAATATTGAATATTGATGATGTTCCTGCAATAGAAAACCATCCATTTCCACTGCATTGGCTGGCCACATTGCTGTTCCTCGCCCAATCCTTTGGGCCGCCCCACAGAATCCAATCCATGCCATCCAGCACAGCGAGTCGGAAGAGGTAGGTGCATCCTGCCATCACCAGGAGTCCTGCGCTCTAAAAAAGGCGAGGCTTTTTTGGATCAAACAAGGTGACTTGAAAAGCTTAGATATGACAGATATATGACAGATATATGACAGATATATGATCTAATGATATCTAATGATAACTAATGATATCTAATGATATCTAATGATATCTAATTGTAAGATTACTTCGGGGATTTTTGTGGACATTGCCCCGAATTTTTGTGGTGCCTACTGAATTGACTGCGTGAACGTTTAGCCACGGATCTTTTTTTGTGGGGGTGAGGCACAAAGCGTCAGGCCAAAACCTCAAAAATTCTGTAAGTAAGGGGATATGGCCATGGAGCAATTTTCAACAGAGGTACAGGGTTCTTTTTTACCCACAGCAGGGTACCAATGCATCTGCAAGCTGATCATTTTGAGTATTTCCTTCCTGCAAACGCATTGGGCATTGGAAAACTCATGAATTTCAGCATGTGTTGAATATTTCATCATTTTTTGGTGGAGTATATGATTTTGAGTCTTTCCCAAACCCTTAAAGTGATATGGGACCCAAAGATGGTAACTTCTTTCAGCGGGGGCTGAATTATGGATTAGTTGAGTTGGAGCAGCTGTGGAGCTAGCATTCATGGCTGTGGGACAAATGTGATCATCTATCAAGAATACTTCGGATCTATGGTTGGTACTTCAACACCCCATGAAAAATCTTCACTGGGATAGATGAGAGTTGGCTTAGCATTTGGCGACGAAGTCATCTGATGGGATGATCTTCCACGCGATTTCCAATTGCCATGGTTACCAAATACCACCGACGCACACCTTTTTCACATGAATCCACCATCCTTTTCCAACATGGGAAAGCACACAGAAACACACATGATCATATTGACGCAGGGTAATTTTCAGTTACGATTTTGTATTGAAGCCTCCGGACAGTGACAGGGTCCGGGTTAAATTCTGGGTATTGACCCAGACCCAAATCACAGCATAGTCGGCGAAGGCTCCCGCGACATTGGTCAGCAGCATCAGGAACAGGGCACGTTGCGAGTTGTGGACCCATGACATCATGACCTGTGGCCAATGCAGAAATGGATTGGGTAAAAAAACGCTCTTGGCAAATCCTTGCCCGACTTGCTTTTTAATTTTTGACATGAAAAAGTCCTTTCTCAAAATGGAGCCACACATCTAGCTCCACCAAGTTTTACAATATCTCTCATCCTGACAGGAGAGAAACAGTTCATCTGACTTCGTGGCACCAAGTCATTTCCACCCTTCTGCCCTGCAAGGGACCAAGAAGACAAAGGATAATACTGCTCCAGGGACGTCTGCAAGAACGTAGACCTGCGAAAAGCTGCGAAAGATGGTGGAACATTTTGGGACAGGAATTTTCATGATATTTCTATGGCCAAGGCCTTAACAGAAACAGTAAGATCAGATCAGATCTGCGGGAACTCGGTGAACTTGATCTCGTCGGTGAACGAGATTCTCAAGAGTGAATTTCTCCCCAGCATAGAGAATACTGCTCAAACTCATCAAACATCAATCTTCGCAGTATCCACTATAATGTCCCCATATTTGTAGAATGCCCAATGGTTACGAATCAACGGAATCCCCATCCCGAAATCGGCCCGGCCTTCGAGGTCGGCGTGCCATTCAACGCGGCCGAGAAGATCTTCTGCGTGTAGAAGTCGCGGAAGGAACGGAGACCCGCCTGAATGTTCATTCTCCATATGGGGGTTTCCATAAATGGGGGATACCCCAATCACTGGATGGTTTGCTTCATGGAGAATCCGAAAATAAAATGGATGATTTAGGAGTAGCCCCTATGACTTAGGAAACCACCACATTCTCCTAGATATGATATGTGATAATATGAATGATAGGTGTTGATCCATAGACATTTGAAATAGTTCACCATCAAAAAAGGATAACAAAAAGGTCCATCGATGGTGAGCTCGTTCAGACCTTGCACCTAAATACGGTGATATCAGCAGCGAGGGTTTTGATGCAGCAATGGGATGGAAAGACCATGAAAGACCATGAAAGACGTTGAAAGACCATGAAAGACCATTGTTCCAATGGCTGCCATGACCAAAATCTGAGTAGCGCATGGAGGTTTCGGGGTACCCGGGGTATCCCCTTCCTCCATGTCCTGAGCTTCCAGGCCATGCAGGCCCAAATGCCGATGGTGGCGACGACACCAAAGAGGTTGTCACGCACAAACTCCCACTGTTTCCTGCGGATGTCGATGATGTGGTGTATCAAACAGCGACATTAAGAAAAAAACATATCAACCCAATTTATCTAGCAATTCTATCATGTTTTTTTGTTGGTTCTTTTTGGGTATAGACATTATCTGTGGTCAGGTTCCATTAGGCGGTTTTGGGGGCTTTAAAATGAAGCTTACCCTAAAGGCTACGGAAAAGCACTTTTGCAGCTTTGAAACCGTCTTGCTTCAGGGTCTCTTCCTGACATTTGTGAATTCTGACAATTGAAAAAACATAAATTGAAAAGAGAAATGGAAATACAGCAACTCCGAGAAAAATAGAAAAGTCTTTGCAGGATGGTAACTCCGATGATACCAGTACTCATATTTCTACGATTCCAACTCGTCAAAAACCAACCTGGGGCGGTCTTAGAAGCACCAGTAATATCCAACTATACACCCATATTATTCCCAATATTGAAGACCCTGTCAGAGAATATCATGTTAGCTGGATGGTACATATATGTATATATATATGTACGTACAACAAAACAAAACATACCATATCATCACATCACATTGCAATATATCACATCACATCACATTACAAAATAGTTCACATCACATTACATTAAATCACATTAAACTACATCACATCACATCGCATCACATTACATAGATACATATCTCCATTTGTAGCACATTGTATGTCTTACTATCAGTTGACCCTTTTTTCATGGAGCGACCTGGGGTCTTCCTGGTGGCCTTTGATAAACAAACCGATACAATTTAAACATTCTCTTAAATTCGAAACATTTTTTGAGACAATTTTGATAGCATTTTCACGAACAAACACTCAACAAACACAAAACCTGAAAGACAGCACGGAGGCACAGCTCAGAAAATCAGGACTTCTCGGGCCATATTCAAATCACAATAGGCAAATATATCAACACCGTATTAAAAACACAAAACTATACTTTAACAACACTTTGAGAACCGAGGTCTTAAGGTTAGATCTCCACCAGCCATCCACCATTTTGGTTTCGTTTTACATCAGCGCAAACAGAGGTATATCCTCATAAACCCCAATTGGGGATGATTTGTGGCAGTGGGTTTACCTCATTGTAAGCAACAGAAATACCAACACACACATGCATATGGATATGTATATTAAAAAACACACATACATACATGCATCTATGCATATATATATATATACACATAGATCCATGCATATATATATATATATGTATACATATATATATATACATATGTATATATATATATATATATACATAGATCCATGCATATATATATGTGTATACATATATATATGCATATATATGTATATATAATTAAATATATATTTATATATGTATGTATGTGTAAATATATATATATATGTGTATATATAAATGTATATTTTTGATGTGTATATATGTATATATAGACATACTTACATACGTATAGCCACACACACATATGTATATATATATATATAGTGTATATATGTATATATTATAAAGAAATATACCCATCCGAATGATCCATCACCATTCTTCCTGGGGCTCATGGGTGTTCGCGCTGAGCGTGCCGCCACGTCTGCGCGGTTGGGCGGTGGTGCGCGGGCCGTCAGAACCAGCAGAAAGGCCGCCACGAGGAAAGCGCCTTGACGGTGCGACGGGAACGGGAGGTGGTCAGCTACCATAACTGGTTGGTGGTTTCAATCCCTCTGAAAAATATGAAAGTCAATGGGAAGGATTATCCCATATATGATGGAAAATAAAAGCCATGTTCCAAACCACGAACCAGATAACTTCATGGTGATTTCAGGGGATTTTAGACTTAATTACTCATGATAGAATGGGAATGGAGATAGCAACGTCAGTTTATAACTAGGTCAACTGTGGTTTATGGTAGATATATCGAAGTAGTTAATGAGGTTATAAACCAACTTATAACTCAGGGGCCGCCACATTGTGCCCTCTGTTAATTTAACGCAGGGAACAGGAAAATCAAGATTAAGCTCGGTAAATCATCATTCTTATCATCTCAAAACGAGCAAATTTTCCATAGTTATGTTACATAATGTGGAATATAGATGTGGAAAAACCGATGATCAAAGCCGTGGGTTTTCGTCGTCTATGTAAACGTTTACAGGAGGATCACACATGGTTTTCCCAATGTAATCTGGATCATGGGATCGATTCCGGAATGCCGACGACTCACCAAAAAAACATGCGGTATCATGGGAGTATCGTTGGGATATATGTCATATGTGTATATGTATATATGTATGTGTATATGTATGTAATGTAATGCAATGCAATGTATTGTATGGTAATGGTAATGGTAACGGTAATGGTAATGTACTGTCATGTAATGTATGTATATATCACCGACATCTGGTGGTTGAGGCACCCACCCTCCTCTTACAACATATGTTGAAAGCACCAGGATGGATGGGATAGAAAACATGGGATAATCCCATGGATTTACCAAAGCAAATCAGTGGAATGGGTTCTGTCATAGTACAGTCATAGTCATTCAAATTGGCTAAGGAGCTTTGATGGGGTAGAAAGAACATTATTCTATCTTTGAAATGGGGACATAGTTGGATATCAAAAACCATTGGTTTATCATCAAACTCCCTTATTCAAATGGCTATTTGGGGGTATCCAATGATGATGTTATCAAAAATACTGAGGGAAGTCGTTTTAATGGATGTTAACCAATGATTATCATTAGACTTACTGGCTTGATTTATGAAATGGCTGAAAGCATCGAAACCTGAAGGACCTCATGCTATGCTTCACCTTCGCATTCCCAATGACCACAGACTTCATTGGAATGAAATATCTAGCCAGTGGTCAACTGCGATGCCATACCTTCAAGGAGGTTGCCCTAATCGTCCAAAAATCACGCAGCTTTTTGAACTCTGGCTTTGTCAGGTGAAGATCTCTCCCCGCAATTTCCCCAATCAAAATGCCCCAAATGTTCGACTCAGAAGCTCCAAACACCTCCAAACTCGTCCGGTCGAATGGCACCTGCACCCAGCAGCAACGGCATGAAGCGCGCAGGGCATCCCATCCGCAGCAGCACATCTGCGCTGGCGCGGCTCACGGTGCCTGCGAAGACTAACGAGGCACTGATCGAGGCCAACAGGATCTCCTCGGAGGAGTTCACCATGGGAATTTGCAAGGAGAGTTGTGGAGCAACAAAAAATACAGTAATTTTCCAGTTGGGAGAGTTGTCCTAAACTGTATATATGCCATGTAAATAGTTGGGAGAGTTGTCATGGTGGAATATATACAGTGCAATGGAGCTGCAGTTTGTAGTCTTTGGTAAATGTCAGTATGGACATGTATGGAAAATCAGCACTTTTGTATCATAAAGAAACAAATAACCTATAAATAGGCAATTTTCACAAATGGGTCATTGGTATGGGTAAATCGCATTTTTGTTGGGAACACCTAATTCTTAATGGGATATAACTGATGCGAAAATTTATGTTTATGGGTAAGCAAGCTATAGGAGCTATGGATATGGAAAGAATGGTTTAGAATGCTATTTACCCAGCTATTTCAATGGTGTAAATGTTGAAGGAGTTAAGTTATTCAACATTTACACCATGGAAATTCGAGTTTTTCATGGGTAAATACGATGGTTTTCATCCAGGAGAAGTACCTTTTCATCGGATGATTTATTGGTAAAACATCTAGGTAATCATTAATCACCATGGAAACAGCTGGGTAAAATTATCGTAGATAATATGCGATATAACTTGTTATGTGCTCATGATTGGCAAACTCCATCTTGGAGGGTAGAGTTGGTTTCGAAAATCAAGGATGTATATGGATGTATATGGATGGGGGTGTCAATGCAGGATTCTCAAGTCACCAAAGGTTTCAATCCTGAAATGATCTAAGACGGTCAAAGTTTAGATGATTTCGGAGTACTCCTTTATATTTTATGGAAACCCCCTAAAATATTCCAGGCCGTTGTAGCCTCATCACGATAAAAAAATCCCTTTCCCCTTCCGCTCGAAAAAAGTCAAGCAGCTGTACTTCGACCTGGACGAGCATTGAGGGGATGCCAGCTAGTCGTGGATTGGATTTTCTATGTTTATTGCCTGATTGGATATTGAGACACTTACCAAGGCCGAAATCGATAAAAAAACAATCTTGACTGGTGCTATAGCCGTTACCCTAACGTAGCCATTGGAGATACTTTATCATCCCATGTCAGAGAAATCACAGCCCATCATTTTCCAAGCCACAACAGGGATGGCGATGAATTTGATGGCGAACAACTGTAGAAGATACAGAGCAGACTCCACAACATTCATTTGGATAAACTTATCATTGAATTTTTGAAATTTACTATAACTATTATTCGATGTTTCACTCAAAACATGCACTTATCCAACCATATTCATATTTGAAATCCAGACAAATGACCAAGTGTTCTCTGAAAAATCCATGTAGTCGCTCTGGTTCATGTCAACTCAACTGAGAACCACGGACACGAGATTTTTACAGACAAAAAAGGTGAGTTCTATATCTTCCCTGCTTTTTCAGAATTCTCCTCGGTCTTATCCCTGAAACATCCCATCCAAGCGAAAAAGAAATGACTGACAATTGGACCAAACATTTGGCCACCTGATTTCCCATCAGTCTGGGTAAATTACAATTACACAAAACCTGAAAACCTGAAATACGACCCTTTAGGGACAGTTACCCTTCCTAAGATGTCCCAGTGAGGTCACGATAATTTATCCAGATCAGTGGATTTGTGAACCACTTTGAAACCCATTTGATGTGAATCACCCACTTTGCATAGCTTGACCTTTGACCTGCGGTCATAATACAGCACAACATGGGTTAAATATGGCTAAACCACCGTTTCGTTTTTTTTGATGGTCTTATGGTAAACTTTTCAGCGAATTCGCGGCAAGTAGCGTCCCTCCAGGTAGGTGACGATACCACCGTAGAGGAAACTGGACACGAAGCAGGACCAGAAGAAGGCGGAAATTTGCCTCGCCAGGGATTTAGCAACGAGACTTGTTGAGGATGTACTTTTTTGGCAACCAACTTTTGAGGTGCAGAAAAGTCTCAAGTCATAGCAGAATAGAGGTAACTTGAACCATTTGATATCTTTTGTAGGTCGCTATAGATGATGACTGGCTTTTACATTTTTCTTTTGTTGTTTTCACCATTATCGGTGCGTCGCAGAAATGGATTGAACAAAAATTGACCAGGAAACCATACTGAATCTGCCGTCCAAAAGTATGGTATCCCAACCCATCCCATCCTTTGCAACATCATTTGCACCACTTGTTTGGCCATCAATTCGAATCCCAAAACATCACAAAAAATGGTTTCGCCCGGGGGCAGGAAGTGTGAGGGTAGCAAACCCGCCAGACCGGTTAAGATCATCGACAGGAAGAGCATCCAAAGCCTCAGCAGTTGGTTTCGACTTTCAAAATTTGTTTCGTATAGATTCAGCATGTTTGCATGGTGCAGTGGAGTTGTTTCGACCAATTTCCATACCTTGATGGGCACGATGTTTGAATTTGCCTGGTGCGGGTCTGTTAATTGGCGATGGAACAACAAGAAGATTCTTGTGGAAGAGATTTACGCCACAAAAACTGATTTAGATGACCAATTTTCTAGATGACCAGTTTTGCCGCTGTGGTGAAAACTCCGCTATTCAATTAGACGATCATCTCTCTGTTGTCCATTTCCGTTGCATAATCCTCTCGTTTACACTGGCTCAAATCTCCATCCCTATTGGCCAACATCCTTTCATTTCAAGTGAAATTTGCATTCGACAAAATCTCAGGACTTTAAATGGACAACCGTCCCCCAACTAATGTAGACCCCTGAAAACCATTCATCCGAAGAGGAATGTAGTCCAACCCCCAACTGATTGGTGGGCTCTTTGTTAGTCGAATCGACTTTTAAATTTGATGCTACTTGTTTTATCAATCATCTTTCGATCTTACCATTTTTGGTGACCATTTTTGATGGCACAGTTCCTACATTTTCTGGATGAAATCCACCATTTGTCTGGCGTCCGAGGCGCAGAATGCTCAGGCGATACCTGGGAGAAATCCCGCGTTGAAAACTTTGGACCACATGTGCTTACAATATATGTGCATGGCTAAATAAATAGACACATATATATGTATGTATATATGTATGTATGTATGTATGCATGCATGGTTGTATGCATGGATGCATGGATGTCTGTATGTCTGTATGTCTGTATGTATGTATATCTGTCTGTCTGTATGTATGTATGTATGCATGTATATATGGATATATTATTTAAATAAATATGTGTGTAAATATGTATGTAAATATGTATGTATGTATGTCTGTATGTATGTATGCATGCATGCATGCATGCATGTATGTATGAATGCGTGTATGTATGTATGTATGTATGTAATAAATGATATGAGATGTGGTATGTGATGTATGATATCTGGCAAAAAGGTATGTATGTAGGGACGTACGAATGTACGTATGTATGTATGTATGTTTGTATGTATGTATGTATGTATGTGTGTGTATGCATGTGTGTTTAAATACATATCTGTATATGTACATGTGTATGTACATGTAAATGAAAAAGTTGTGAGATGTGATATGTGACATATGATAAATGATGTTTATATATATATATAAATACGATGTATGAAACATGAAATATGATTAAAACATATGACATATAGCATATGTACATGCATCTATAAGTCGTGTTCTTTCATGTTATTGTTTTGCTACTTTATTTTACTGTACTGTAATGTGATGTGATGAGGGGTACGGCAATTAAATTTTAATGTATGTGTCCGTTTCTAGGTACAGTGCATATTGAACGGAAAATTGTCACTGATGGTTCTTTCAACATCAGGCATCCCGCAAAAGCAGGATTGCGCTTATAAAGAGAATGTGCTGGAAGGCATCAAATTCCATTCAAGAATGGAATGGGATGAAGCGGAGAACTGAAGAATGTGGCAAACCAACTGCCATAAACAATCCCCAAATCCGTCGACCCCTCCAAGGGGGAGCGCGATAGAGAAGCTTCAGCCACACATGAACACACTTCCGGTGTTTCGCAAGATTCTCCAAGGTGTACAACAAGGGCTGTTCTTAATGGCTTCAAATGGTGGCGGACATGGACCCTGCTACACATGGAAATGGAATGGTGTGCATAATGAGATGGTGTCCGAAAACCCTGCGTTGAATGATGCAAAAGAACAACAGTTCAGACACCCGTGTGTACAAGGCGCTTCTGGTTCTTGGAAAGGCGAAACACTAGGCTTTGGAGGATAGTCATGGAATATGGACCCACTATGCTGTGCTCATGTGAGAGTTCAGTTGATCAAGATATGAATTGAATGGAAAATGGTTTCCTATTTGAAATGTTCCATATCGGTACGTCTCAAAGGGTGGGCATGGGATCGTGTCGGAAATCCAGCGTGGAATGATGCAACGTTCCACGCACCCTTCGATGCCACGCACATACCCTGGGGATACTATGTAGAATCATAATTCAAGATTGTAGACAGTTCCCACGCCCATGTGCAAAATCAAGAAAGACTTCCATGCGCATGGATCCGCGCATTGCTTCGCACATTGCGAATGAACTGCGTTTCATGCATCCAATGATTGATTTGTTTTGCGTGTCTGAACTTTTCTTCTTGCGCCAGCAGATTTAGGTACACGAAATGTTGTTACAGTGGGCTGCCAATATGGGGATTGTTCTTCCTAAAAAATCATAAGTTCATCGGGGCCTGCAATTTTTGACCCAGAGCCCAAAAACCTCCGCGGTGGTTTGTTGGTGCACCCGGATTTTCATTCATCTAGGCTTTCTCAAGGACCTTCATAATCCCTGGCTCCTAACGGGCCTGACGGCCCAAGCTCAGTTGCCCCTCTGATCTGGTTGAAAACACTCACTTTACCTGAAACTGGTTGAATTTGGAACGGTTCTCCATATCCGAAACACCACACAGTGCGATGTGGGCTAGTGAGGTTGGTTGGAAAATTCATCACCCTTTCTGCCCTCCCCACCCATCAATTCAAGACTGTTCAATGCTTCAACAGAAAAACCACTGTATCGTTAGCGCTGTTGGAACCATTTGGCCACCTGATTTGCAATTCATCTTCATAATATTGGAAAAACAGATGCGCCGGAAGCGGCAATGTTCGCAACTTTTGGCATCCAATCCTACGTATCAATGATCTGGTTGAATTGGAATAGTTATAACCCATTATTACCTTATATCCCAATACAAAAAACGCTACCATCATACCACCATCATCATCCCATGGTTTTCTGGGTATTTCAGTGAAATCCCATCCCCCTTAAGACCCATGTCAGGTCAAGCAGCTGGAAGAAGAAGGCGGAGGTCTGCAAACGCATGGCGGGCAGTTTCGCTGCACCGAAACCCACCACGAAAGCCATGTTGAAACCTGGTGCCACGAGATTTCCGAAATTTCTGGGGAGCTCGGCCACAAAAAATCGGAGGTTTGAGCGAGAATTTTCGCAACAATATGTTGACAAGAGGAATGGTGGAAAACAGTGGAAAATGGTGGAACATAATGGAAAAGCGAGAGCATTGGAGTTATGACTGGGTAAAAACCGTGGCTAAAAAACCACCAATACCACTCTCTATGCTGGAGCCATCGCGAGGCCAGCTGATTGGTGGCATCCCCGGATGATTGCGGGCAAGGCACACTCCTGCAAGGAGAGCTGGCGCCCAAAGATCTCCAGTGCCTGTGCATCCAGGATATGTGGAGGCAGCCTCGAAGCCGCGGCGAAAACATGGAAAAACTGGAGCTGGCTATGCTGCCGGGGAACTTGGGGACACGTCGCTGTTTTTCTGCTATTTGAATCTACTTGAGCGAAATAAAGGGAGGAAAGAAAAGAGCTGTGATCGAAAGAAGTGATCGAAACGGAATAGAGTTGGTGGCCACCCTGCGTACCATGCTGTACCCTTTGGTAATGGCTGGCAGCTCTAGCAAATCATCATCTTAGCTCGCTAAATCATCGAAGTAAATGGGTCATTTTGAATAGCTATGTTGAATTACCAGAAGGTAATTTGTCAACCTATCTTCGAGCTGAAGAACATTCAGCAGGGTCTACCCGATAGGGTCTGGGATTGGGGTCGAATCCTTGTTTCCGTTGCCCAAAATCTAGTCCTCAGAGCTGTAACATTTCAGGATGCTATTTGTAGCCAAAACCACCTCTCACATTCTGTATATATATATATATTTAAATATGTATATATATATATACATACCTGGATCTTCACTTAGCAGCACTTTTTTCTGCTCATAGCAGTTTTCGCTTGGATTTACGTTCGTTCTGACTTTTTATGCTCACTTGAACTAGAAAACGCGCATTTGTTTCTTGACGGACGGGTATTATTTTCCCGGGTATTTACGCTTATTTCCCAGGAAAATACGCTGATAATTTTGGTTTCAAAATGCACAAAATGCAAACATGCCAAAAGTGGTGTAATTACGCTCATGTGGAGGAAAAAACCGCTTAAAAAACAGAAATCTCTCAAATGAGCATTTATTTGTGTTTTTTCAAGGATACAGGTAAATATATGATATAAATATAAATATATATATATATATATATATATATACGCATATTTGAGACACGTATATGTATGTATATGTAAAAAACATAAACCATTCCTCACATGTTTTTTTTCAAAAGCAGGATGCCCCGGAAAAATGATGGTTATCAGCCTTGTTCCTATGAAAGTGGCAACCAAATGGGGGTATATCCAATTTTTTGGACCCATATGATCTCCCCATGATTGGGTAAGTTATCATATTTCACTAACCTGAAAATAAGCCGTGTATTGGAAGATTTCCCCATATATAAACCATCATTCCAGGGTTTCTGGAGAAAAATTGTGGTCGTTATACTGTACCCAGACCCATCTGATATTTTCCACCTTGATTCATCCCAAATTAGACATATATCAAAGCCGGCCAACAGCTCCTTCGGCTCCCAGTGGCATGAAGATGGGATAGCGCCAGAAGTAAGACATGGCATAACACACCGACGCCTTGGTCGTGCCAGGGTCAAAACATGACGACCCTTTTCCTACGGGATGGTTGCGAAATCCGAATCACCACCAAACGGATGGTTGAAAGCCTAATAATGGGATGTTTACCATGATGTTTACCATCTTGAAACCGTTGAAAGCCTATAGCAAAACGTAAGGGTTTTGTAGCAGTTTCAAACGATGGCAAGCGTGGGACATTTGAAGAGGATCTGCAAAGATGCATTTCGCGTGGCAGGCGCAATACAAGAGACACATTAGTTAGATGTGTTAGGAGATCAGGGCGGATATTTCTTGAGAAGGGTTGCATTTTGGAGCATGAGATCTTCAGGTTTGCTAAGATGATTTTGCGTGACAAGTACAGCACTTCGTATGACCTGGCATCACTTTTTCCTGGCAGGCGCAGTAGTTTAAACAAATGGAGTGGAAAAATCGCAAAACGCATTGGTACGAGGCCGTCACCTGTGCTCTCAACTTTCCATTTTTGAAGGAAGTCTCGCAGAATTGCTTCGTTTTTTTCTGTTGTCAACTTGGAACATTGAGGAGGTATCGCAGAATTGCTTCCTTTTTGACATTGTCAAGGTCAAAAATTGAGGATGTCTCGCAGAATTGCTGCGGTTTTTGATGTTGCCAAGGTCAAGAATTGAGGAAGTCACGCAGAATAGGTTCGTTTTCAAGCTTGCAGATAGACATACAGAAAGATTGAACTTGCCTTTGTCTTTGTGGTTTCTCCTCGCCTGGTATGAAGAGGTTGCTCGATGAGCGGGCTCCTGCTTCACCAACTGGCGAAAGAAACTGTTCACCAAATGCGCTACCGCTCACCACAGAGTGGGGCGACACGAACTCGTTCACTTGCATGGCCGTCGGGGCTTGTTCAGCCCGTCCGGCCAACGTCTCAAAGCGAACTCGAGCGTCGTCGCACCGTCGCGACAAGACTGCAGCAGCGATGGTGACCCGTTCTGCAAGACTTCCAGCTGATCCAGCCGACCCGGACAACACATTAGGACTTATGCTCATCAACCACGCCAAAATGGCATGACTCACAGTTGCCAGATGGTGATTCGATTGCTTCTTCCATCCACAGTATGTTGAGGGATGGTCATCAATCCATTGGGATTTAGACTAACCCCAAGTATTCCCATTGTGGGATGGATGACCATAAACCTCATACCATGTTTTGATCATAGGACATATAGTAACACATCATCCCTAGTGTCTGGATTGATGAATCCTGATTACTTGGGTGCCCCCAGCATTGTTTTCTAAACTACTCTAAGAATTGGTCGACTCCCCAACAATTGAGGCCATGAACAATGGGACAAAGCCTAGACATTTTGTCACGGTGGGTCCCAAGACAGTGATAGGTCCCTGGATAGTTTTTGTAAGACTAACAGCAAATCTATGAGGCATCACCAATAGAAATGGTAACGCTACTGGCAAACTCAGAATGATTCACCAACCCGAAAAGTACGTTCATGATGGTTACTGTTACTAAGAGCCATTATTTCGAGTGGTGATATCGACTTGCGGGGTAGTTTTTCAATCCCATGAACCCAGACGCGCATGCATGCATGCATGCATATATATATATATATATATCTTTCTATATATAAAGATATTTCTTTCTATATATATATATATAAATATGTATATACATATGTATACACATATGTATATATATATGTAAATGTAAATATATGTAAATATACATGTATATATGTATATATATATAT
>Ga0126342_10013151_pt1 | contig 14697 bp, 13 predicted proteins | sample Cyp1metagenome_FD_92528 | JGI IMG/M metagenome (GOLD analysis project Ga0126342, IMG submission 92528) | Coral microbial communities from Lord Howe Island, Old Settlement Bay, Australia - Cyphastrea 1 metagenome | ecosystem: Host-associated > Invertebrates > Cnidaria > Coral ... | reverse complement strand
ACCAATGCAAGGCTACCTCGTCGAGGTCGGCTAATTCTGATGAGCAAATTAAGGGCTGACCTCGCTAATTCCTGCAACCTGCCTCGTTGCCTCGGCTGTCCTCGCTATAATTTGTGCAGATGTTATGGGATGATGCTGCCAAGACCTGAGCAGTTAATGACCAAGTGACGTCGTCGACGAGCAAAGGGCCGGTGATAGTTCGAGGTACTGCGGCCTCGAATTCAGATTTTTTTTTGGCCAAAACATGTTGTTTTGGCCATGGGGTGCCATGGGTCATCCTTCTGAATGAATCCATGGCTATAACGGCAATTTCAAGGTCCTTTATATAATCATAAATCCCTGTGTAACAAGAACCGCCCAAATACATGATAATTTAAATGAAAATTCCATATAATTCTTGAACATCACAAAAAAAATCTATCCATTGCCCGAACATAGCGTGAAACTCTAGTGCTTTGCAATCTGCAGATTACATCAGATTGCCACATCACGCGAAAATTCTTTGGCCAAGTCGCGGTCAAATCGCTTTAGCCTCCAAAAGTTGGGGCAGCACTGGTATTGTCTTCAAACGTCTCCTAGATTTTCCTAAACGGCTGGTTAACGATTCGAGGAGCTAGATTCGAAACCTCAAGCATCTCTAAATACCAGCATGCTATACATACAGTATATGCATACATATCCTGCAAACAACTGCAAACATTGGTAATATCTCACACCCTTAGCACTGATGCTATTTTGTGCCAGATGACTACCATGTTAGGTGCCTATACAAGAGGTGTCTCAGATTTGAACCCCCTGTGCAGCGAAGCCCCATTAGACTGAATTAGACTGAGCTGCATTTGAAAGTAGCGGGGTTTGGCCAGGGACCTTTATATACACAATTCTCTTGTGACCACTCCTTCCAGACAAACTGAATCCCAACCGGTCCAAGTGCTGTCTGATCGCACTTTTCGGTTGGACCTTTGTGACCAAATCGGCATCCTTCTTCTTGCCGTTGACCTTGTCCACCAAAAGTTCCTGTTCTGCAACTTTATCTTGTAGCCACAGAAGGCGCGCCTGGACATGTCTTGTCTGTCCATCTCCACGCCTCTCTGAGGTTGATTTTGCTGCACTGCTGTCCGCTCGAAGTTGGGTCACCTTCAGCTTGAAACCCCAAAACAACAGCACATTCTTCACGAACTCTGCGAAAGTCAAAGCGCTCTGCTATATCGTTGATCCTCACCCTCACTCTTCTCCTGCTTGGGCTCAAAGGTGATGTTGTCCTCGACCTCGAAGCATCGGCTCGGAATGGTCTCTCCCTCCTCGATCTTGACCTCGATGATCTCCTCTGGGATGATCTGGTTCTTGAAGATCTTCTGGAATGGTCTTCATTGGGCTCAATGATGTCATCACCTGCTGGTTCTTTTTCTAACTCCTTCTTGTGCATCTTCTCCACGGTCCACAACGGTCAAGGTGTCCACCTCAAGCGAACATAGCTCCAGGCCACTGGCTGCAGCAGGTTCAGGTTCTGGATGGCTCTCAACTGAAGCCACGGGTTTGGGCTTCTGATTGCCCCCTGATTTTCCCTTGCCCTTGCCACTGGTCGCCCAGCATGCAGCTTTCTTGTGACCGGGCTTTCCGCAGTTGTTGCGCTTGCCTGCAACCCCTTCCTTCTTGGGGCTGTTGCTGGCCGATCTGGAAGATGAGAAGATGAGCCACCTTTGCCCCCTGATTTGTCCTTGCTCCAGCAGTCCTTCTTTCTATGGCCATACTTGCCACAGTTGTCACAATTCCCATGCAACTTGGGACTTGGCTTCCCTCCACCAGATCCTTTCCCTTTTCCATCTCCCTTCGTTTTGGCCAAGGAAGAGATGCTCCCACTCACCACCTTCATGAGGCTGTCGACATCCATTGGCACCACTCCAGAACCGCTTGGTGTCTTTGAGAAGTTCAAAGAGATGACCATCTTGTTGCCAGCCTTCGCCTCCATATAGTTCACCACCTCTCGCTCCATGTCCTCGAAGGTCTTGAAGCGGACGAGGTTGAGAAGCAAATGTTGTTCTAACTCCTTCGGCACCGGCTTCTCCAAGGCATTCATGGCCAAGCTTTCAGGAAAGGCTTCTCGAGCTTCAAATTGATCTTGTTTTCAATCATACCGGCCCCTCAGCATCTTGCATCTCCCTAGGGCCATCTGCATGTTCCCATAGCTAGATCTCTCAGGAATGGTCAGCGCCTGAAGCATGACTGGAACCAGTTGCAGGATCAAATCGACGGCGAAGACATCGCCAAGCTTCAAGGCCTGAGCCAGTTGGGGCGCTCTCCACCACATCAAATGGAACCCTTGTTGCCCTCAAAACGCTATAGAGCTGTGCATTGAAGTCATCCTCATCCTCCCATTGACCCAAGAGGTCTGCATTCGTCCCATAGTTGTTGCTCACCTCCAAGCCAGTGACCTCCATTCAAGCACTTCTCGGGATTTCCCACCGCAGACACGACAGACATAGTCCTCCAACTTCACACTCCAAAGCCTGAACTTTGCCTCCGCATCGTTCCCCGGGGTCTGCGGTTTTCCAAAGCCTTTCACATCGAACACGGCTTTCGGTTTTGACATCTTTGCCAACGCATCGGGAAGACCTTGTAGGGCTCGTAGGACTTCAGTTGCACCAACTCCTCCATGAGTAGGGCTCCCAGCAACTTGCGCTTGAAGTTGAGCAGCTTGAGCTTGAGCTTGCGCAGCTTGGGCCTGAGCTGCCTGAGTCTGGGCCTCATAGGTCGTCATGCGCTCCCGCAGGGTTTGGTTCTCCTGCTGCCCTGGGGCCACTTGTTGCTGCAGCTGTCCAGTCACCTGTGCCAGCTCGTCCATGTTCGCGGCCGCCATCCTCACCTCCAAGGACTAAACCAAGTAGTACCCAATGTCACGACCAGGAGTGTCAGGATGATGGCCAGGATGTGTAGCCACACCAAGAACAGCCTCTCCAGCACAAGCTTTGTCTCCTGGTTCTTCTCGGTGAGGCTCCAAGCACCAAGGGACTCAACAGCGCCACGCGTCCCTTCTGGATCGGTTCAGGGGTCGCTACCATGCAAACATGGGTTATATACCACACCCTTAGCACTGATGCTATTTTATGCCAGATGGATACCATGATAGGTGCCTATACAAAAGGTGTCTCAGATTTGCATATACTTGAATTATACAAAGTACATGTCATTATAAATATGTATATATATGTATATGTATATAACTAATATATGTGAATAATTAATATAGGTATTACTGTATATAAAATTAATTATACATATCAATGAATATATATATATATAATATATGTATATATGCACAATACATCGAAATATATTATTTAATGCAAAATACATATCAACGGCTACTGCCCGAACCCAGGATCTCCAGCTCGGGCGACAGTCAGAAACCCGCTGCTGCTTCCTGGAAGTTACCACAGTTACCTCTGCTAAACATGGCTACCTGGGAAATCCTTTTAAATGGTCATGGGATGTCATGGGATGTCATGGGATGTCATGGGATGTCATGGGATGTCATGGGACATTTACCTACAAATGTTGCAAATGTAGGATTTTCGTGGATGTTCCATTTGTTTAATTATTAATTACCAGATGGCTACCCATTTTTTCCACCAATCTTGCCTCTCTTCCTTCTGTTGGCCCAGGAAACGGTTTTCCGAAGAATTGGAGGAACTACCTCAGCGCAAAGTTGCACCCTAATTGCAGCCTTGATTAAGGCGTTCATCAAGGGCGTTCAATAACAAAGAACGGACACTCGGAAAAAAACATAATTAAGGAAAGCATATTGCACATTACAAAAGTCACACCAGCATTTACATCAGTCATATGTGGGGGTTTCAAAAAATGGGGAGGGGTACCCCAAATCATCCAAGTCATTAATTAGACTATTTTAGTATTGAAACCCATAATTTTCGGGATCACCCTTTTCAAGAAACATCCAGATCCATATAGTACTACGTGTATCCTGCATCCCAGCGGCTGGAGGAACTGCTAGAGCTGCTTGAACTCCGAGCTTTTGCTCCTGTACCAAGCTGTGGTGCCCTTCCAAAGACGTGCCTCACTGAGATTTTTTTGGCGAAAGCCTCAATGATGGTTTATGAATTATGAATCTATCAGAAAATGACACCAAGCGCCTGCACCAACAAAATGTCGCATGCATATGCGTGCATCACAATCCCCATGCTAACTCCTATCCGTCCCATCCCAATCGGGGCAACGGTATCCAATACGGTCTTAGGGCTGACTTAGACCATGAGGGCAGAAGTCACCCATTGCACCTGTGGTGGGAGCTGTTCCACCGGCAGCCGGTGCTGTCGGAGCGGTGGCGGTTCCTGCGGCTGCCTCAGAGCATTGCGTGGAAGCGGCCAATATGATTTGGGTGCTTTGGGTGGTGGGTTCCACATCCCAAAATGTTCTGAACGGATTCAAAAGTGTCAGGATCGCATCCTTTTAGAATATCCATGAGTCTATGGGTATGACTTCCGCAAGATCACAATTGTGGACCAGGGTATCATAGATTATATATTATATTATATATATCACAACTCTCCTGCGAGAAAGTGACAAGCATGTTCTTCAAAACAGTTGTGTGCTGATCCTGCCATCCAATGCAGTCAACTGGAGATGTTCAGTTGTGATGGATTTCTTTCCTGGAACCTGTATAGTCCACCCATATTGAGGACATTGTGATATTTTTAGGGTCCACCATTGAGAAACACTGAGCAAATTGTGTGGGCTACGGGGTCTTTCATTTTGATCCACACCCTCCGGCAATGTTAAAAACATCGCAACGGAAATCGTGAACGCATTTACGGTACACACAATCATTAGCAGCATCTTCCCATTCTATATTCCAACCGCTGAATTTTCATTATCACTTATATACCCCAAATTTACCCATCAAATTAACCATTGGAATTTCTTTCTCACCATCGCCATTGGACTTTGGGGCACCCTATCATTGACAAACCATACAACTGCCAATTCATGGGTGACATGATTCTACAATCTTCAACATGATGATGAACCATTGAATGTTTATGGATTTTTTGGCGGTACCATTGGGTACTCTATTTTTAGAAGCCAAGCCGCAGGTGCCTTTTGCTTGCGCTTGCCTTCGTCTGATGAATCGCCCAATGAGATCACCTGCGGTGTATCTATGGGTCAAGTGATTCATCAACAGTGATATATCCATAATATATATATAATATTCACTATAATCTATAATCAACATATGTTGATATACTGTATACATATGTGCGCGCTGTGAATCCATGCCACAAAATATGCACATTATGCGAATGACCCAGGAATTTGACTACGTTTGTAAAAACCTCACATTCTGAGATCATTTGATGGTAGCCTATTGATGGCCATCAAATGACTGCAATTTGAAGAGTCATCTTATGGGGTACTCTTTAAAGGGTTCCAGTTTCAAAGCGTGACAAACCGTGACAGATCGTAGCGGGCCTACTATTTTCTATTAAAAATCCAGACGTTTGATGGCAAATAGCGTGACTTGCCGTGACAGCCCGTGACGGGGCCACTTAATGCCCAAAATGCCACCCGCAAAATAGGGCATCCGCAAATGACATGAAAAAAACACATCGGATGGCATCTGTAGCAAAAAAAAACATCTACATCAACAAATGACATGAAATAAGTGCAACGCAGGATCCCTATATAGGTATATAGCATAATTATGCATAATAACATAGTGCTAACTTAAACATATACTTTTATAGTACTCGACCATCCATTTTTGGGGAAACAATGGCGTATACTCATGTCTCATTATCTTGATCCAGGCAGTGTAAAAAGTTGTGATCTCTCTATCTACTGTATATATATATACACACGTATATATTAAATTATATTAACAATTATTAACACATACACACACATATATATATACACTGTATATATATATTTATTACCTATATTTTGTTGCTCGGTTTGCCCCCAATTTCGCTGGTGCTCGTTACAATTACCAGAAGTGGCTAGTAAGTATGGATTGTATCATAAGTATAATAATATCTATAGAATCTATGCACGAAACTATTCCCCGCAATCTGGATGCGTCAAAATCCGTGCAATTCTCAACACATGCCATTGCTGCTACCCCTGTTGGTTTCGAGACTCATAAGGCAACAATTTACCAATTCCTCCAGTCTAAGGCTGCCACTGACTTGCTCCTCTTGACCCATCCTTACATGGCCAATCTGCAATCTAGAGAATGGCTCCCCAAAGGGCCCCAAAGGATGTGTTTAAGCCCTAGTGGCATGGCATGAGAAAGATATAACATGGCAACTCCCCGTCATCATGAGCATCACAGCGTCGGAAACAAAAGACGCAATGATTTGGAGCCATTGAATGACATCAACAAATACGATAACAGAACTCAATGACAAAATATGACAAACATGGTCCATGTATGCCAGCGGATATGGTACAAACACCTGCGCCTTGGATGAGAAACGTTCAGACTGAAGGAATCTGAATAAGACATCGGCTGGCTTGACATGGATTGAACCATGCCATGTCATGCCTCAACCACCACAGCACTCATGCTTATATAATTACAACTCTTTTGTTGGATAAATATTAATATTAATATCAGTGATATTCAGTGATCATCTTCCCAAAAAGCCATGTCAAATTCCAAACCAAAGGATTTGAACTCACCAAATCATACCTCCATGCCCCCGTCCCGGACGTCGAGAAACCACAGTTATTGCACTCGTTGCGTTCATCTTTGTTTGGCTCGTCCTTGCCAGGTCCCAGCCATGTATCATCATCCCCTGGAAAAAGACAGCACTTAGCCTGCACGCCTTGAAATTTGGAGTGACAGCCACAGAACATGTCAATTTCAAATGCGTCCTCAAACATATATAGGACATTGATGGTCATTGTTCAAACCAAGAGCTTGTTACGCTTCTGGCTTCCAATGTGTGTTTCTGGGGGCCACGTTCTGAAGAAACGCGAGGTGTTGCAACTGCAGTTAAGGCTCACAACGTGGACAAACCTCGGATGGGCCATGTGCTGTATCATCAGCCACTATCAATAGATGCTGAAAACCTACCTGTACACATATATAATTATAGAGTGTATCTAATACATACACGTTGGTGTGGGACAACCGGGACTTCAACAGAAGCCAAAATTGATTGCCAGTTGCTGCGTTTCTTCGACGTCTGATTGCCAAATCATCCCAGGCCATTTCAAGGCACCCATTTCTCTTTCGGTTTTGGTCTCGGCTGCTGGCAACCTGAGCTGGTGGCAACGTTGACCCGGGGATATCTCGCCATCTCGGAAACTGGTGGCAAGAACGCCAGAAAGGAACTGGATGAAAATGAGCATTTGACACTCACATTAAGTTTTTCCTTGGGCAGTCTCAGATGATTTAACCACAATCAGCAACAATCATTGATCCTGGGTGATTTATGATGATTTCACACCAAGAAACTATTGCACACAGTCCTCTCACCTTTGTTGGGCTCGTCGCATGCCGGACATACCCAACCTCATGGCATCTGTGTTGTGTCCAGTGGGTCCACTGGTGGATTGATGGCAGCTGGTGGCTTCAAGCTACATATCTTAAACATCTTTGAAACCATACCAAATACCAACAAAAACGATATAAACATATAGAAATCTAATGATCTTACAGTTCTGATTCCAAGATGCCTACTGAAGTAGATTTGCATGTGTGTCTGACCGTGGCTGTGCAATTACCCTCGTTGCTACCTGGCAATCCCCACTTACTTTGCTGTCCCAGTGACGCTCAGGTGGTTGCACCTTGGGGCAGAGAGTTCGTCCACAAGACCAGTGTCATCTGATAAATTTCAGCACTTGCTTTGTCAAGCACAAGATTATGTTTACACACACAATATGAGATTGTATCACATATACATACATATCAATATGTGCACAGACACACACACATATATATATATATCAAACAAATAATATGCAGATATACATATTCATATAACCTATTGTTATAAGTAAATCACGATACAACAGATTGCATCGGCTCGGTTGGCACTTTGGCATGGGTGTCCCGAGTTTCTGAGTTTCTGTTCTTACGTTCTCCAAGCAACTGCTGCTGCAGCCCTTGCTGCTCCACAGTTGTTACACTGCTCCTTGGCTGCTTGTAATCTAACCCTGGGATGCTGGCCCACTAGTAGAGACATAAAGCTGCTAAATGCCTAGAAGCAAATTTGGGAGGCAAAATCTGGCAAAGTAATGCAAAGTGCGCCAGTTCCATGAATTTTCATCTTAGCACTCTTCAGTGAAACTCTGCAAAGGAAACCATGAAACTCGTCTGTGTTGGGAGCAGCGCCTGGGGCCTGAAATGGAAGAGATCTAGCTATACTTAATTACTTGATTCACTACCTCCAAACTGCAAGGGCATCCCTACCTTAGGCAAACAATGGCAAAATATGGCAAACATGTTCCCAAATTCTATGACTCTCCGACCTTCTCTTACCAGTAGCACTTTTTCTCTCACTTCGAGTCACGAGCTATGCCACCACTTGCCATCGGTCATTAAAGGCCAAGAGGCGCGTTGCGCTTTGTTGGGCTCGTCGCATTTTGAACATTTCCAGCCCTGTTCAGACGGCTCCGTTGACTCCTTTGACTCCTTGGGTTCTGCTTCCGCCTGAGAGGGACAGGGACAACAATGACAACCATGATCAAATTTCAAAAAATAACATATAATGTATATAAATATATATATATAATATATATATACATGATTATATGTAAATGACGACGACAGCAAAAGATAAAAGGGACAGCGAGAAACAGAGAGAAACATTTATTGTCATAACAACAATAATTCTACAATGGTTGATTCCAAAAACGGAGATAATAACGGCAATCAAAGCAAGCAACGTCACAACAACACGCTGCGCGATAACACCACCCGACTCCTCTGCGCCTCGCCTCAGCCTCTGCCATGAATCTCCGCCATGCGCAGCAATGAGGCCGAAGGCCGGTGGCTCAAAGTATTGGAGTCCCTAGGTTTCAGATCTTGGCTGTAGACAAACAATTGCAAAAGATCCTATAAGTTGGTGAAGTTGAATTCAAATCACCAAAATGATCTCAAACGCACACATTCTCAGCATTGATTCAGCTCTTGCAATTTGACAATGAATTTTCTGATGGCATGGCTCTTGCTTTGCCCCAAATGTTCGCAGGATCTTTGGCTTGCTGATTAAATTATGAGGTTCCGGAAACAGCATGTTTCCACAGCCTTCAATGACTTGAAAGCAAATGCAAAAGATTGGTTCTTGACTAATACCAAATGCCTGGCTTTTCCGGATGTTCCAGTGTCAGCGCAACTCTTTGAGCCGTAAAGGGTGGTCAGTGGTCAGTGTGGGTCAGACTACCCCACCTCTCCCCATCGCCGTCTCCAAAGAGTTCAACATTTGGGATTGCTCCCTCCATTTCCCCAAGTGGTATCAAACGGTGGGGTAGCCAACGCTCAAAAGCAATGCGGCAATATGGCAATAATTGCACTCATGATAACGGACTACTGTGACAATTTCTAGCTATTTATATAACCATCCCCGGCACCCAGCACCAGAGTCACTCTGCCATTTTTGTCATAATGAGATCTAGATCTTGGATGGACTTTCATCATCAACCTTGAATATCACCATTGTATACCATTGTCATAGTATCATTAACATTCATTAACTGCATCACTAGATATCATTGTTGTATTGAAGGGTCGGAATGCCATAAAGTCAACCTAACCTCAACCCATCACCGCTGGACAGCCTGGCTTTGGCAGGCCTCAGTCTGTTCCCAACTGGTTTATCACAAACCAAACGAAGGCGACCATCATCAAATTCAACAAACGTAGTTAAATCGCAATAATCAGGATTATGATAAAGTATGTATATATATATATATATATATACATCCATGCAGCATGCATGGGTAGAAAGATAGATAGATAGATAGATAGATAGATAGATTAGATAGATAGATAGATGGATAGGATAGGATAGGATAGGATAGGATAGGAAAAGAAAGGACAGAATAGGATAGGATAGGATAGGATATAGAATACAATAGAATAGAAAAAGGATAAGATAAGATAAGATAGATAGATAGATAGACAGACAGACAGATAGATAGATAGATAGATAAATAGATAGATAGGATAAGATAGATAGTTAGATGGATAGGATAGGATAGGATAGGATAGGATAGGATAGAATAGAATATAATAGAATAGATAAGATAAGATAAGATAAGATAGATAGATAGACAAACAAACAGATAGATAGATAGATAAATAGATAGATAAGATAAAATAGGATAAGATAGGATAAGATAGGATAAGATAGGATAAGATAGGATAAAATAGGATAAAATAGGATAATATAGGATAATATAGGATAAAATAGGATAAAATAGGATAAGATTAGATTAGATAGATAGATAGAAAAACAATTCAATCCAACTAACATGATGGAAATTACTTTTCTATCTGTCTTTTTTCAGGTGCACTGTACAGAACTATGTAATTATTATCGAATATATATATATATATATATGAATATATTGCTATCACCACACTAATAACTAGCCTTGGATGGTTGTGGAGCATTGAAAGCCCCCGGGGGTTCCATGTTTGACCCATAGCCAACTGCCTGTTGTCTGGACCTCCGGCCAGTGCGATCCGTTCCAAGCTCGGGTCGCGATTCATTAGATTAGCAAAGGGATTTGAAACTGCCGGCCATTTTGGCTATTTGGGATCGATTGTTTGGGCGCAAATTTTGTGGGCTACTCCCGTAGATGTCCAATCCAATTTGAAGATTGACGTCATCAAGGTGGCTTGAATATGACCACCACCCAAGTATCAACAGCTTCCAAATGTGTCCGTAACCAACTCAGGGCCAATCAAATTCCACGCACCTCCAGCTTGCTGTCGAGCGTAACTTTTCTGCCGCCCCAACGAGCGGTCACGGCTGGTTGCCCCACAGCACTCCATGAGCCAAAGCATGGCTTTGCCACCGTCAGCATCGGAGCCAGCCAATTTGCTTCGAGTGAATAGCTGGGAATTGGATAGTATCAGTGCAACTCAACGTTAGCTGGCGCCTTTTCAAGGAAAATGGGGATACCCAAACATGGTCATTTAAAGGGAAAATGATGCTTAACCAGTGGATTTAGGGATACCATATTCTCAAACAAACCCATATCATATACAACATCTGTGACTGTCTGTTCCCTTCAATGTGAGACTTTCTTTATATAATATATCCCAAGGTCTAGATTCTATCCTGCACTCCAAGTAAATGATGTGAATGGTTTTGGGGCCTTTAAAGTCCCTGCAGTTTGTGCACCTGATCCCAGCAAGTCACTGGTTCAGAAACAGGCATTGGTCAAAAACATTTGCTTTCCACAACTTCCAACCATTGGCCATCAAAGGAATCATTCAACCTCCGGGCCAAATGGCAGGCAAACGGTTTGGCCTAACCGAAACGCATAAACATATATAAAGATCATAAACACAGAGAGGAAACACCAAAGTTTGGTGAACAATAGTGAACATGTGAGATCTGAAACTTTCTCGCCAAACCGGCAGCTCAATCACTAGACTTTTTGGAAAGAAATGGTCTGATCTCTTGCAGAACTTGGTGGAGATCAGGGTCGCATCCATCACTGGTAATTCGCTCCTTAACATTCGACCGATGCAAATGGAACCTGGAATTTGCTCAGAGTGCTGCACGAAATTCAGCGGAAACATAAATTTATTTGGATACCAGTCTGTTGCATCGAATCACTGGGCATCTTGGCTGCAAAGTCAACCGTTTGAAATTCTAGAATTTTCTAGATGACCAAATGTGGCACCGACACAGTATCCAGCCATGCCTTTGTAACAATTTGTAACCCAGCTTTCCCACATTTTTCCGCCAAGTGTCAAAGAGCTGCACTGAACTTGCCAGTTTCGGAGCATCAAAGTGTCCCAACAACGACGTGGGGCTTCTGCCCGCTTGGAGCTGCTCCAGGACCGCCGTCATGATGGCCATATAGTTCTCTCCTGGGTCTGTGAGCTTTCAGAAAGAGATTCTCCTTGGGTTCAAAATCGCGGTCCCACTCTTAATCTTCAATGAAGAATTGGTACAATTGGTTCCGCAAGACCCAGGGTGGAACCAAATAGGAACTGAACCGGCCACATTTGCTTTTCTTACAGCTTCAAGCGTGGCGAATCAGAACAGGAATCACCCAAGTGTTTGCATGTTTTTACACCACTTCCCGGCCGTGGTTGCAGTGTGGAAAGCGTCTCACATGCAGTTTGTTACTTCCTTGCTGCAGTTTGAGGGTGAAACGTATTTGAGAGGCGCTTCTGGTTACAGTGGGGAACTTGCCATTTTTGGTTATCGTTCGAGCACCACAGCCAAAGAAAGAAAATGCGTATGGCTGGCTCCATGTGGCTACGATTGGCTACGACGTTGCTATAGGAATTATTTCCACATTTGCGGCTTTGCTCGCTAGCATTCAAGTAAAGGGATCAACCAAGACTATATCAGAGCGGAACGTGTTTGCCATCATTCAATAATGGCAGGGTCAATCAAAATATATTTGAGTCCCTTGTGCTATGCACAGAGTCAATCAATAGCATTGAAGGGATCGTTCTATCTGCAGGACCAGCTAAAAATACACCTACATGGTGGGTTTCTGTTCTCGTTCTTGGCACAGAGTTGAATCAAAACTCCAAACATACGCGTTCATCAATCCGCATTTAGGGCAGCCAATTATATAACCTGCACACAAGCAAGAGACCGCAATTTGCAAAAACCCAGCAAACGTGCAAGGACGAGGTTTTTGATAGAACGCATTTTGAGGGCACGTCGCTGACTCGGTTGGGTGGCTGGCATGGTGATGATGAGCTGGTCATTGGATCGAAGTCAGCGTTGCGACAAACGTTGATTTTGACATATGTTGACTAACATATACTAACATTATCAATATCAATGAGCCCGATTTGTATATAGCCTGATGCAGCGCATTATATTGCACGGGGGCGGGGGGGCCGTATTTTTCTACTCTTTCTGTTTCTGTGCCTTGCAAGAACTGGGGGAAAATTGATCCGCATTGAGGAAGCGTCCAAATGGACAAGTCGCTCAGGCCCGCCTAAAAAAATGAACCCCAAGCGATGTCCAAATAGCATCAAATAGCATCAAACAGCCAAATGTTCAGAGGTCGGACGGATCTTCTGAGGCACTTTTTCTTTGAAACGCTGCTAGTTTTTGGACCTGTTGGGCATCCCCCCAGTGCACCTTTTCACTTTGAACATGTTTAAGAACTGGGTTCAAACGCGAGCCTGTGTTTCCAAGTTTGCCTTCAGCTCTTGCGCCAAGCTGCGCAGGTTCACCCCATCATCGGTCTCAAATTTGAGGAAAGCCTTGGATTGACAACTTCTGCAGAGCATGCCCTGCAATTAAGTAGAAACCAACCTTCCAAAAGCGTGTCTCATGTTTCACAAGGCAAGAAGAACGAATCACCTGATCAAACCCAAAAGCAAACTGGCTGGCTTCTCTCACCTCCCTCAACAAATCAAAACATGTGGCAATCCATCAGACATGAACCATGCCCAGAACCCATGAGTTGCATAGAAATATGATCGTGACGGAACCATTTTTAACTACAATGAAAACAACACACTGAAACTTGTCTGCTTCTATAGATTGGAACACGTCGCACGAGCGATGACCGAGCTTACTCATGACGTTTGTTTCGTGAGCGTTCGAATGCATCACCTAGGGGAAATAGTTTACGATGAGGAAAGGCGACGCAAAACTAAAACCACATCAAAGGTGTTTACAGTACAGTCAATGGGGCTACGCAAGATCTCCACACAAATTCAAATGGGTGTCTCACAAAATTAGGGTTCCCAAAAACATTCGTTCCTCCCGTGAAAACGGACGAATTAACTCGGATTAGTTTGGGCCCCCCCGACTTAGGAAACCCTCAAACGACAACCAAGAAAGAACCAAGAGGCCCTCGCTTCCTCATCTGACCTCAAGGCAAACTTTCTATTCACCTTAGCTGACACGGACAAACGCCCGTTTTCAAGGGGATGAAACGGGCTTTGGAATCCAAATGAACACACCAGCAGGCCTTTATTTCTAATGTATCAATTCTAATTCATGCTACATCCGAAAGGCCCGAAGGAGGGCAAAGGGGTTGCTGATTGGGTTTGTAACATAGATTGAGCACATATCCAAAAAAGCACAATAAACAAATTCTCCGACACCCCGTGGACGCCGTGGATCCCCCTCACGTTGGCGAGATGCAGAGCTTCCACGTTCCACGCCATTGACGATGTGCGGAGGAGTGGGAATTGTGAACCACATCCTGCACGGGTGCCAGTGGAATATCCTCATCCTTGTCGGTTCTTGTCTGGATAACCATGTGATTGTTGCTGTTGTTGTTGCTGCTGTTGTTGTTGTTGTCGTTGTCGTTGTCGTTGTCGTTGTTGTTGTTGTTGTTGTCGTTGTTGTGGTTGTCGTTGTCGTTGTCGTTGTTGTTGTTGTCGTTGTCGTTGTCGTTGTCGTTGTGGTTGTGGTTGTGGTTGTGGTTGTGGTTGTGGTTGTGGTTGTGGTTGTGGTTGTCGTTGTCGTTGTCGTTGTCGTTGTCGTTGTCGTTGTCGTCGTT
>Ga0126342_10013150_pt1 | contig 14698 bp, 18 predicted proteins | sample Cyp1metagenome_FD_92528 | JGI IMG/M metagenome (GOLD analysis project Ga0126342, IMG submission 92528) | Coral microbial communities from Lord Howe Island, Old Settlement Bay, Australia - Cyphastrea 1 metagenome | ecosystem: Host-associated > Invertebrates > Cnidaria > Coral ... | reverse complement strand
CCCACCCCAACCCAGTGACGTGACGTCAGTTGTGCATGCATCAATTTCAAGAGCAACTTGCCTCCAATCAGCAAAAATGGCAAAAACGCAGGGGTCGTTAATGGCGCCGTAGGCAAAAACAAGGACACCATTTTCAGCATCAATTCAGTATGAATTGATGTGATATGTTGCTATACTGCCAGCCGGCCCCAGATTTTCAAAGCCTGGTTGATTCATTGGTTTTTTTTCCCAGGATTGTTCCTCCCACATCGTGACCATTTGCTACCAAGCTAAAGGGGCCCCATTAGAGCCGCGGCGTAGCAACGAGGTGACATCAAGGTATGCTACCACAAGAACTGGAGAGACTTCAGAGTTCCTTGGCATTTGTGTGAGTTGAGCAATGTTCAAAACATCCGTTAATTGAACATTAAATGCGCATTTAACAAGTTTTTTTTTCATGATCGATGCTAACCAGTATATATGGGGATATGCAAATATATATTATATATATATGTACATATTGACAAGAAACAAAAAAACTATGATTTATTGATGGTGAAACTGGGTTTTACTATGTTATACTAAATACAATACATTTGGGACTGTCACCATCCATTCTGGGAAATCCTATATTGACCAACTAGTAACTAGTATAAAGTGACGAGCATTCTGGGTCTTGAAGGCGCTTGAAACAACGAATCAGATCTACAGGCACATGACAAAGTCGTTTGTTTTTTTTCCAAATTGAGGATTTTAGTTGCGGGGGAGCAAATCTGGAAAGTCGTCTCGTTTCTTCTTTCCGCAAGCTTAATGCAAGATTTTGCAGCATCTATGTTTTTGGATTGAAATTATGACAAATGCAGCGTTGCAATTTTCGGAACTGAGGATCTCACAGATTTGCCTAGCTGTTTTATATAATTGTATTTACTGTAAATGTTGCGTTTAGTTTGGGATAGATATTTTATGTGAGCCTTTTGTCAAAGAAGTTTGTACTTGAATCGTTGGCCATCGCGTGGGATGACTTTGATCACTGAATCAGCAGGGATCTCCCAGGAGAATCTGCCAAGATCTTCCAAGTGGAGGTTTCCTAAGTCATGGGGGTACCTCCAAATCATCCATTTTTTGGTGGGATTTTCCATGAAATAAACCATCCAGCGAGCTTGGGGTACCCCCATTCTCGGACACCCCCAAGTCATGGATGGAAGCCATGCAACTGTCAGCAAGTGTGGCTCTTCCTCTGAGAGCTCTGAGTCTGACCGTTGCCCCATCTCTTCGGGGTTTGAACCGGTCGTGGGTCCAACATATCCACCTTCAGCCATGGACACAAGTTTGTTTTCCATACCTCACTAATACATGATCCCCAAATGGAAACAACATTGGGGGCATTTTTCTTAAATTCATCCCAAGAATTTGCGGCAGAAACCATAACTATTGCGGATGGTTTGTGGCATTGTGGGCCCTTGATCATCTATCCCCATTAATCATGTATATATTTCTGTATGCAGACATATATGCCCCCATTGTGTCCCCATCATGCCCACATCATATCACCATTACAAACCCATCACCTCCCCCATGGTTTATCACAGTCATACCACCTTTGTATCCCCTTTGTACCCCTCTTCTATCGCCTAATATCTTCTCGTAAACTAACGTAGCTTTGGAACATCACCTTTTTTTTAGTTGGCCAGGTTCAATAGTTACCCTCTGGTAAACTAACATAGCTATGGGAAAATCACCATTATTCATGGGTCAAAATCACTATAAATGGCAATTTTCAATAGCTATGCTATCTTAAATTGCCAGAGAGTATCCGACATCTCCATCGTCTGCGTGGGATTTTCCCAACATTTATTCATTTATTTGGGATTTCCCATCATCTACCTGGGATTTTCCCAAGGGGCTGAGCTTCCCCAAGGATTTTTCCTCCGATTTCCTCTTAACCGCTTGGATGGGCGAGACCAGTGCACGCTGCGAACGAGAGACCAGGCGAGTTGGAGGGTTCTGCCCGGAACGTTGGAGGTGCTGTGGAAAATCACTATTCTATAGAGGTTTTTTTTTGGTGATGGCTTCCATAGCTATAGTTGATGTGGGTAAATCAGCTATATGAATGGTGATTCACCAACTATATATCTAAATGGTCATGGCTATCCATGGCTTCAATAGCTATGTGAAATTACCAGAGGCTAAGTGTGGTTAGGTGACCTTAAAATGAATGAGTCCGGAGACCTGTTCCTCGATAGGCTGAAGCGAACCACCAGTAATTCTGTAGCGAATTTGGGCCCTAGTCAGTTCATTATTGCTTTTGGAAATGCCAGGTACCCTCTGGTTATTTGTTACATAGCCATGGTATAGATGGCCCATAGAAATAGATGGTTTATCTATTAATAGCATCGTGGATCTTTCCACGGCGAACTGTGAGTCAGAACCAGATGGTATGTGCATCAATCCATTACAGTCATCTTTTTGGCGTAACCTGTAACTCCCCATCCCTGCATCTTGGGCTTTGTTATAAGGTGTTGTCCCCTAGTTATAAAAACGGTTTTCCAAAACCATCAAAGTAAAGTTATACTCACACTTAATCACACAAAAACCACCATATAGTATAACTTTACTTGGTTATAACCAATTAGCCTACTTTTCCCTGTGTTAAAAACCACAATGACCGGTAAGCACATGCAATCCCCATAGGGCTGGCACCTGCCGTTCCTTCGACAAGACCGGCATCTTTCGACCTCCAGATGATGTGGTGCCTGGGGTCAGCAGGGATGGATGACTTTGCTACAAATGATCATAGCCTATCAATAAATGTAGAATAATGTTAATGATATATATTATATATATGATATATATATATATAGTTATATATATATATATACATATATATATATGATATATGTGATTATATATATATATATACGTCTGTGTGTGTGATTCATTGATTCTGTAATACAACGTGTATCTGTAATTCATGGTTCTTTGAAGCACATGTTTGTTGATGTATGGTGAATTTCGCCGCTGAACATGTGGGTACCTTGGTGGAGGTAGTTGAACCCAATGGAGATTCTATCGTCAAACATTTGAGATCATCAATTAAATATATGGAAATTCTCACAAAAAGAGGGAAACTTGTGATGTGTTTCATCCTTTATCGGGGACCTAGTGTGTAATTCTCTTGTCTGTTCTAGGTAGTTGATTGAGATTGGAAATGCAACGAGCAACCTATACTGTACTAAAGATGAGAAAATGTATCGAAGAGCCATTTGTTGCCAAATGTACTCGAACAATGTCTCGAATGCATGTGCGTGTTGACCTTGCAATCGCTAAGGAAGATACCCAAAGAGTAGAGTGCCAATGAATAATCATGGAGAGAACAAACATCAGTGGGATGTACCCTCTGGTAATTTAACATAGCTATTGAAAATGGCAATTTATACTTTTTTCCCATAAAAAAATAGTGAATTCCATTGTTATGTAAACGTTTACCAGAGGTTAGAGGGTTGATTGTCGCCAAGATGCAGACAGCAACGGAATATTGAAGGAACCTGACGGGTTCTGCATTTGCGTTTGGGAAAAGCCAGCTGGGCCAGTCTTGGTTTGGTCTTAGGGTCCATTTTTTGAAGCCATAGACCGAGGAATAAGATGAAAAACATGGAAGAAGATGATGTAGGTGATTATGATGATGATGATGATGATGATGACGACGACTATTATTACAATTATGTTTATGATGTAAAAACACGTTATCAAAGGAATTACCTAAGGATATGAATGAAAGTCGCAGATCTCACCCAGCTTTTCCACTCGCCAAGGTGCAAGGAGATGTGGATGATGAAGAAGACAAGCGAACCCAGGCCTGATGTGATGGTACAGGGGCTATCAATAAAATGGTTTGTCTGTCCAGTGGTTTTCCACAGCAATGTCGGCTTTCCGGAGACGAGTTTGATATTTTATGCAATTTTGGATTTCCGAGTTTTTGATCACCCTCAAAATAAAGATGTGCAGCAGGGAAAGCAGCAAATCGCATAAGGGGAAGGGGATCTGCTTTGCATTTTTCAAGCTTTGACAATAGAAACTCCTGTCAATCTCCGAGTCCTGTCAGTCAGCCAAGGTTTCCTCCATGGCGTCTAAGGTTCCTATAGGGTTTCCATATAGTTTCCACGGTTTCCACACGGTTTCTGAGGTTTCCACACGGTTTTCATGGTTTCTAAGGTTTCGAAGCCTTTCATGTTTTCTATGGTGTCTAAGGTTTCCAAAGATTCAAAGTCTTCTATGGTCTCTAAGGTTTCTATGCAGCTGTCTCTTTCTTCGCAATGCAGATGGACGAAATCGCACTTGTGTTTGTGTTCCAAGTTGATTCCCTTTTCATGTTTCAAATTGAGCCCTCTGCCCCCATCAAGTACCTTCTCACGTCTGTTGGGTGTATCTCAATGGGTGTCCTCATTTTTTCTCCAATGGTGTTTCCTTGATTTGAACAATTTTGGTTGCTCATACCAGCCAGGTATCCGCGCTTGGTGGTTTGTTTCTAGGCGCTCCAGTGCTCCAACTAAGGCTTAATGGCCACAACTTGGGGCCAGAATCCAACATCAGCTGGTTTATTTATAACCAGTTCATCGGGTGCTGTTGTTCACTTGATTTTTGCTCACCAGATGGTCACAATGAAAGTCACCATATTTTCCATGTCATGCATGGACCATTTATCATTTACAATATGTTACAATCATTTATCCCAGAAGTGACCCAAGCGGGTTTATATATATATATATATTTATAGGATACATGGAACTTACGGTATAGCCAGAACATGGCTAAACATCCGAGAGCTTCAGCCCCGCCGAAAGGAGCTGAATGAGGTGGTGCCTGGAAGGCCCACGCTATGTGTCGGCGGTGCTGACCGAAAGTGCCTTGGTGGCAGATGGGGATTTGGGGATGGATCTGTTTCGCAGGGGCCCAGGGAGTATTTCCAGGTTTCTAAATTTAAAAACAATATTTTCCAGGGGCCCAGGTTTTTCAAGCCAAGGGTTTTTAAGGTTTCCCACTGTGTCTTTTGGGGTTGCTGTATGCCGTATTTTGGAGGGATGACTTCGCATTTACCATTTATGGTCCTGTTCACCAGGGCAAAGGGCACCAGGATTGCGACACGTGTCTCAGAAGGTCTCGGGGATAAGGGTTCAGTCCCCAAAAACACAGGTTTAAACCATACTGATCCATACTGTAGAATTGGGGATTGAACAAGCAGACGATTACTGTAGATTTCAGGATGGAACACTTCAAAAGAAAACAGATCCAGTACTTAACAGGGGTTTCTGGTGGGGTATCTTTTTGAAAGGGAAAGGCGTGCTATGTTGAATGTTTAAACCTTGGTCTTCTCTCCAACAACGCAGCCACCTCCAAGCTAAGAAACTGGGCGAAGACAGCGTAGGCGAATGCCATGTAATTTGAATGCAAGCATCACTCAATCAAATGAACTCATGTAATGGTGGAACAAAATTAAGCGGATCATTTTTTGCAGCAAATTTGGAGGCACATCCCATCAAGAAAGCGAAGGTATGATCCGGAAGCCATGAATAATATGGGTGACTCGATTAGATGGTAGTGAAATTCCATGATTATTTAGTTGTTTCTGTTGGGAGGGTACCTATGATTAGCCATGACCCTCCACCGCACCGTGATCAAAGGATATCAACGATATCAAAGGTATGTCCGTTAAAACCGTGAAAGTAACCCCCAACCGGACATTTTTTATCATTTCGTTCGAAAGGGCACAACGAACAGGCTGAACCAGTACAAAATGATGATACATCGTTATTCTGGGTTTGTGTTGTTAATTGAAGATTCAATTTTCACACTCCATCAGTGTAGAGGCTGCAATTTTTAGAGGTTTCTTTAACGCTGATGAGAGATAAGAAAGAAGGCTGCAACATTGGAATAATGGCAGCATATGTGTGGGTATCAAACTAGCCATCGAAGAGATTCATCGCATTGATGGTTTGCAACATAGTACACAATGATAACAAATGTACAGCATATTCATGTATATTCATGTATATTCCCTCTAGCTATCAGACATGGCAATTGAACAATCCGCATTTAGTTTGATGATTTTCCCATTTATAAACCCCCATGTTTTAGGATTTTCCAATTGCTACGTTTGATTTCGGGAGGGTACATGTCGAAATATGTCCACTTCCTGCATAGTAAACTGACATTTTTCGAAATGGTCAGACACGGCGCCTGTACTCGTGGAAATTCAAAGGTGCCCCCCCAAAGGCCCGCCCCAACGCCATCCAACGCCCATCCGGAAGGATCGGTGGTGGTTAAAAACCTCCAACACATCCCCGAAACATCAGGAAAAACCACATTTAAGGTGGGTTAAGAAGTTAAGAAAGATGAATTTATGAGTTCATTCATTTTATTAATGATATTAATTGAGGGTTGATGGACTTTTGGACACCGGATGTTTCCCAAGCTTTGCGACCTCTTCGTCACCTTGCGAAAGTCTTCGGGAGAAGACGTGGCCGAAGGCACCAATCAAAATGGAGATCGATGGCGATCGATGGCTTCATTGGGCATTGACCTCACTGTGACCGAACCCCTTATATAAGAATGGTGTAATATGGTGTGTATATTATAGTTATATCCTGAAGGGCCATTTGATATCTAAATTTGCGTTCAATGGGGGTTTGATATCTAGGAGATATATATATATGTATATAAATATGGGTATATAACTATGCAAGGCGCTAGGTGCGAAAGACCCGGCATTGAATGGCCTCCAAGACGGCAATGCAAACAGTCTGCAGGGGTGCCGCTTGGGTCTGGTCAGGGTAGAGTGGCAGCCCCTAAAAGCTGAAAAGCTCAATTTTTCAGGTTAATGTGGGGAAAACCATCATAAACCATCCCCCAGTCATCACCAGATTTATAGGTGGTATGTTTACCATTCCCAGTCATGAGTGGTAAAAATGACATTGTTTTACCCACATTAGTGAAATACTAGGCAGATGGGTCAACAAAACTTGATCCATGTCCAGAAGTTTTAGATACCATCCATTACCACCCCCAGTTTTTGATGATAAAATGGGATATGATTTTACTCCCCTAGTGGTGTGGGTTGAAATGTTCTCCGATGCTCATCGCTGGAGTGGTTCCATAGCTGCTTTACTATCCCACATTTTTTTTTACAACCAATCAATGGGAGATCTCCAGGATCCTAAATTGGAGGTATGTTAGTACCTTTTTTTGGGCCATATTTTGTGGGGATATTCCCTTACATAGGCCTGAAAAATAGGCCTTATATATGGTAGGTACCTGCAATCTAGGATCCTGAAATTCCCACTGAACCAAGCTATCAGCAGCTATCATCTTCTGTGAGTGTTGGCCGGTTGTATCCCCAGCAATCCGCACCATCTATGTACGATGTACAGTATGTTGATCAAGTGGAGCTGCAGGTAGATGTGGAAGCACCTGCAAGCACCATGGATGATATCCCGTCTTCATCAGCTTTCCCATTGAGATACTCCAAGCTCTACGCCTCCATCGAGATTTTTCCCAGTTTCTCCCATGATTTTCTATGTTTATATAGGGATTCACTATGTTTCTATGGGGATTCACCAGGTTTCTATGGGGATTCACCAGCAATTGGCCAATGCGTTCCTGGGCTTCGCACCACACCACACTCCACCAGGAAAACTGGAATGGGATGATCTCATTGAAGCTTTCGACAAATACGAGCAGTCCAATGATATCTCTGAGGACGCGACAGTTTGCCAAATGCCTTTCTCAACTCGTTGGCAGAGTACTTTAAAATTTGAAATATCAAGTTATTAAGAACATGAAGCAACTCCCAGACCCTTCAACTACCCCAAAAAACATGGCAAAAGTACCAGCAAACGACGGACTAAAACAGCACGTTTAAGTGTTTTTCAACGGAGGGCCTAGGTATGTTTCGCAGGACCAATCCATCTTTGTGGAACTGGCCACGGACAAGGCATGACCTGGCTGATGGGGGGTTTATGGTGACTTTAACTTACTTGGATTTTAATGGAATCATATGGGGTTCTATTGGTATTTATGGGCTTGGTGATTAGCGACAATATGGTACTATCTGGTACTAAACTTAGGGTTTTAACCAAGAGACATTGGGATTTTATATGACGTTATATATAATATTATATATATATATTGACCAATAAATGAGGGGCAAACCTTGGGTGCCAGTTATATGTTTGCATACTTTGAGTAGGTTTGCTTAAGGTGACTTGTTATTTCCCCACTGGGAAATTCACCATTTAGGAAATCTGTTTGGAACCTGTTATGTATTCTTTTAATGTTGTGTTTTGGGTGCGGCCTCTTAAGCAAATCCAAGTTTAGTCTACTAAAAACCGGGTCTTATACCAACAAATCGTGGGCGATTCCATGATACCCATAATTCATGAACAAAGCATGGGTCATCACCAGCCTTTTCGTGGTGTAAGCCACGGGGGGACAACCCGAGGGGGACGACAAGAAACAGAGTATAGCTCCATGCCGCGGCCGCGGAACCCGGCGGAGACGCACCCACGGGGCAAACCCTACAGAGGGTCATTTTGCTGATGATTGTTGGATCTTTCTGCAGATTGCCCTGAAATGCATGGAACATCACCGGAGGTTCTGCCAGTTTCCCAAAACAGGTCCTGGGTCAGCGTTTTTGCTCTGTTGCATGTTTATCCACCCAGCTGGCATGAAACTTTTGCACATAATGTGGTAAATCGGAGCAAAACATGCAATAGATGCACCAACCACCCTTCAACAAGGCAATTTTTGGTAAATTGGTTGTGGTGTATCAAGCCGGGCTTACCATTCGTTTATATAATTGTCTCCCCAGACCGAGTCTAGACACAAATTGCAGGTGGAGGGTGAGTTCGACGAAGAATGGCTGGTGTGGGTGGAGGCACGTGTCACCTTCAAGAACGAGCACCTTGGTTTTCGTGGGCCGTCTCAGGTGGACAGAGCATATCGCGGTTGTCACCATATGCAAGCCATTTCAAAACAATTTTTGGAAGATGTAACCAGAGTAAGTTTTGAAGGATGAGAGTTTTTCATGTGACTTTTAGTATTCCTTTCAGTATTCGGCACCATTTTTGGCTTGTTTCATGATGTTTCATGTAAGCCTTGAAGGATGTAGCCCAAATGAAGATGGGTACGCTGCTACTGACCGAAAAGGATGCTGAATCTGTGCCAGGATCTCACACGGCTAGATTGGGGTGTGATTTTTGTTGGTGTTCTTTGCGACCCGCCCGAGACCTAACCAGGGGATTGAGTGAAAACTATGTCGTACAGATGAATATTCAAACATGGACATAGTCCATTCAACCAAACGCCTTCTAAAGTTAGGGGCTGCACTTGGGCTTGACCATATCACAACAAGTCTAATGATCCAATGTTAACCGAGGATTCATACCACCCAGTTTATTGATAGGGAAGGGCACCAATTTGAATCACAATTTATGACTATTTTGGAGTCCTTTGGAGGTAACTTCCCCAAATATGAGTCGGGGTCTATTAATCCAGGGTTGTTACCATATTTAATTTATTGTATTCTATTTATATCCACAAATAATATCCCCATGATCTCCCTAAAATTGGGGATCACCTTTATTTTTTTACCTTTTTTTTTGGAGGTTACCAGGGCTTGGACTGCCCTGCCCTGCGTCCTTTCACTTCGACGTGTCCCAAGGTTGGACCCCAAATGTGTGGAGATGCCCTATCACAAGCGCCACATGGAGGATGAAAAATGGGAGCGGCCATGGAAAACCAACATGGTGAGTGAACCAACAAATGGAGAATCAAAGCGATGGATAATGGGGACGATCCTCTACTGTTTGGATTGGAGGCATAATATTTTTCAGAGGGGTTGAAAATGGTTGAAACCACCAAGCAGTTTGGATTTATAACCGCAAATCAAACCACCAACCAGATGACTATCGACTATCTATTTCTGGAGGTAAATCTTCACCATCTATCTTTGGGTCACCAAAATGAGGAGGGGCTTGTGAAATCCCCACTTTCCAAAGGCTAGTCCTGAGGCTCCCAGCAAGATTGTGTTTGTGGATATTATTCCAAGGTTGAACTGCCGGTCAAAGGGAAAGCACGGGGCATAGTTATTAGTAGATGTCTGTAGTAGGCTTTTACCATCTGGTAAGCATACAAAAAACTATGGAAAATCACCATGTTTAATGGGTAAATCAACGAACTAAATGGACCATGTTCAATAGCAAACCGTTTGTTGATTACCATTAATTACCAGAGGTAACAATGGCTATTTCAATACTATTAATGGTAATAGCTATTAATTATGGTTATGGTTAAATTAATAAGTAAATCATCTATAAATCACCATGTTCAATAAGTAAATCATCCATAAATCAGTCATAAATCACCATTTCCAAGTTCGCAAACCGGTAAATCATCCATAAATCATCCATAAATCAGTCATAAATCACCATTTCCAATAAATTCCCATCAAAATCACCATTCAACCACCATTCAACCACCATCAAAATCACCATAAAATCACCAGAGGCTAACTACCTGTCTTTTCTGGCACCGCTCAGCTCCAGGCATCTTCCAGTTGGACCCCCCGGGGCAGATCTTCTACGAGGGCATGGAACGCTTCATGGCCTGGGACGCGTCCAGCTTCTTGGCCGGAAAAGCCATGGGAAAACCATGGGAAAACCATGGGAAATCATAGGAAAACCATGGGAAAAACCATGGGAAAAGGGTGGAAACGGATAATTTTAGAGGATGTTTAGATGATAAAACCCTGAAATATTGGGAAAACTGGGATTTGAGAGGATTTTTAGTGGGGCATGGGGGAATGATCCAACCCATAACTATGTTCATACTCATCCTATTCCCTCATTCCCTACATTTGGCACCAGTTGAGGATTGATAATTTTGAGATGATAAAACTATGATAAAACATGATGAAACTATGGGAAAGCTTGCAATTAGGGCTGCTTTTTGGTTGTTTAGATGAGCCATTATATATATATATATATTTTTTAATATCTAAGGCAACGCTTAGAATGAACGGCACGTGTGGCTCCTTCCATTGGTTGCTGGCAGATCCGAAAGGGACCATCAAAATTGGCCCTGGTGCTGTCATTGGAGGTTCATATGTTGCAGAGTTGTGTATACCTAGGCCATATGTTGACCCTTCAAAAATAAAAGACCCCAACAAATGGTAAACATACAAAAATACGGGGGATAAAACCACCTTTTTATGGGTACTTGGGGGGTCGTAGTTTAAAATCCAGGACCGCCCCAGGCCCTGGATGATCATATGCCACCTGGGTTTCGCCATCACAGGTCCAGGCCTTTCCCAGTGAGGGGTAAGCGGCAGATTCAAACATAGCAACCTCCAAAGGGATAGAAAAAGGAACACTTTTTTCACTTTTGGACTTAGATTTGACAAACTTATATCTTAACTTGGGGGTTACTATATCCATATTTTGTTTTTATAGTCTCCGTATAATTTGGGATTTGTGCCCATGGCCATTGGCTGTTGGATCCAAGATTATTGCTGTTATATATATATATATTATATATATACAACAGTTTTGTTATTATGTGTTGTTGGGGGGTCAATCCCGAAATTCCCAACAAGTTAGCAAACCTTTCCCTAAAAATAGTATATCCCTAATGGCTTACGATTGGGTTTGCCACATCGGTTTACTCTAACATTCATCAGATTTCTTTGGCGTCTCTGTGCCGACCCCCGAGGTTTAGCCCAATCCCAGCATGGTGATGAGGCTGGATTGCTGGTTGTGCTGGTTAGAAGCCGTACTGTGTGAATCTGTGTGAAAACCATTTAGTTAATGTGCTAGAAAATATCATGGGAACAAAATATGTTGTATAAAATGTGAATATCATGGGGATTAAGTGGTGATATAAATCGTGAATCATGTCGGAAACCGTCATAAGCCATCCCAGATATCTCAGCGTTTACCACATGAATCCTGCGGGTTGGTCGCCACTTAAATAATCCCGTTTTTTGTAACTAGTTATGTAGAGTTATGTTAGTTATGTTGAGTTAACACCTAGTTAGCTAACTCTTGCTAACTCTTGCTAACTCTTTTTTTGGTATTGCTAATTTCCAAAAAAAAAAAAGGAATCCTGGAATCCTGGCACAAAAAAAATCAATCCTGGACCACAAAAAAATCAGAATCCCCTGTATGTTTTTTTTTGCAAAGTAGGAGGTTCAATGCAAAAAATGTCAATTTATTGGGAAAAACATGGTAGCCATAATGCCTTAATTGTTGGTGCAGGCTTTCATATCTTCAGCTGTGTGGAAAAAGGACAAGAACTGCACAATGCAATGCCCTTCAAAGGCTAGGAAGAAACAATGGAAAGCAACACAGTGATATGTAATGCCTTGGGCTGGTGAAATGCCACAGAGGCTGTTGTGATTGTAAAGCCATATATGTAGGCAATGTAATGCCAAAGGCTATCAAAAGAAAAGCAGACATGCATGCAACAATGGCTGTAAGCACCTGTTGTTTTTTTCCAGCCAGCTAGAATTGCTGTAAATCTGATAAGGCAAAAGCACTTTGGCTTCTTCTTGGCTTTTGTTGCAAATGAGGGGCACCAAGATGTCTGCAGTGGGCACAAATCCCAAGTTCTGGTCAAGCACAGTGCATGTGGCAAATTTCTGGTGTGGCACCCATTCCTTGACCTGCCAGGCTTTGACCAAGGTGGTCAAAGCTCCATGTAGAAGAAAATGTAACTGGATTTCTGCAACTCTCAAGTTACCAGCTGTTTGGTAAACCACCACATCATCCTTGTGGCACTCAACATGGTTGATTCTGGCACATTGGCTGCTCATGGCTTCTTTCAATTCTTCACCAATCAAGCTGGACAAAGTTTGCAAAGTTTTTTTGGGAGCTTTCGCTGGGCGAACCAAATGGACACCATCTTGGAAAAGATTTTCTGTGTCCAAATGGCAGATCTCTTGGGCAAGGGCTTGCTCCAGCAAGTTGGCCTCAAAAATTTTCTGGTTCAGGAGGGCTTGGGCCAGAGCCCCTATTGGTTTATGTTTTCTTTCATTGGCAAAGCAGGAAGGAAGAAATCCAAATCTCTGGAGGGTGTCTGGCATGTGGAATTGCCAGTGCCACTTCTTTATCAAAGATATTTCAGGAAAGGCTTGGTGAAAAGTTTGGATGGCCTGTTCTACTGCTGGTAACAAAGTGGTTCTGGTGATGGGGCCAGCTTGGTTTCCATCATGGACTTGGTCAATGAAAGCTGCCATTGCAAGAAAAGCTTGGCAAGCTTCAGGTTTATGACCTTTGGGCATTGCTACACTGTGGATGAAATGCCTGATGATTGGGAACATGGCCAAACACTCAGAAGCCTGGCAAGATTTTTTTCCATTTTGCTTATGGCTGGTCATTTTTTTCTTGGAAAAGTAGCTGCCAATGTGTTGGCTCTTCCAACTCTTGGGAAAAACCCAATGGGCAAAATAGCCTTCTAGAAATTGGTAAATGTGGAGGATCTCCTCCATGGCAGAAATGAAGTGAAAGAGGACGATTGGTCCAGTTCCCTGGAGGACTCCATGCATATAATAATGGGTGAACTGGGTGCAAGGCTGTAGCAAGTCCATGGCCTTCAAGGCTGGATCTAACATAAGTGCCATGCTGCTGTGGTTCCAACCAGTGGCTTGTTGCCACATATCAAAATCATTCTTGGTGGACAAAATGGTCTAGCTTTCCAAATGGTCTAGCTCCTGGACAAAATCTGCAGCTTTCCAAAGTTGAGTCATCCCTGGCTCTCAGAAGCACTGGTAAACTTGGGCTGCTGGCTGGTGCTTGAACTGTAAGAAAAAAGCATACAGTGAATAGGGTGGCCTCTGGAAACAGTGTGCCTGTGACCCACGAAGAAATTGTGCTGAATTCTGACACTGGTTATAGGTGCAATGTATTCTTGGAGAATTTAATGCCATAAGGTTGGCACATGCAACTCGGGAATGCTTGAAACAAACCAAAGAGGGAACCAATCTTATATGTGGGGCATGTGCTGGCATGCTATATGGGAAAGAAGCAATGCTGATGGTATCCTGGACTGGTCTGCAGCTATGCAAAGAAGCAACAATGGCAAGCAACTGGATGACATTAACCTAGGAAATGCCATGAGTGGCTGATTGTGAAATGCCATCAATGGCAGAGTAGCATCAAACTTGGTCACTTGCTTGAATTGTAACATGGCCAGGGTTGGAAATGCCATTGAGGGCTCACAGCATGTAATGCCATGGAAGGCTTCAGCTGGCAGACACAGAGGCTGGCAAGCACATTCTTTTTTGGGTGCATGCTTGGAAGTGGTCTCTACTGGTTCCTTGCCCAGTCTGGCTGCCTTGGGTCGTACCCTTGGTTCTCCATGGCCTCCTGGTGGTTGGCTATGTCAGCCTTCAGGGTGGAATCCAAGGTCCACCAGTCATGGAGCTGCTGGAGCTTCCACCATTTGCGCTGGTGGTAGTTTTGGATCCATTGCTGGGCTTTAGTGGCCCACTTCCCTGGGGCATCACTCCTGGAAGCCATGTGGTTCTCCAGCTGGTCCCACAAGGTGGGAATCTTGGCTTCCAGGGCATCCCAATCATGGTTCTCATACATGGCCAGCATCCACACCATCTTGGCCCTCCAACCTGTTTGGTAATTGCTCTTTGCTGGCCTGGCTTGGTTGGTGGCTG
>Ga0126342_10013149_pt1 | contig 14699 bp, 22 predicted proteins | sample Cyp1metagenome_FD_92528 | JGI IMG/M metagenome (GOLD analysis project Ga0126342, IMG submission 92528) | Coral microbial communities from Lord Howe Island, Old Settlement Bay, Australia - Cyphastrea 1 metagenome | ecosystem: Host-associated > Invertebrates > Cnidaria > Coral ... | reverse complement strand
ACTGAAAAGTAAATGTGGCCCATCAGTGCATGTAGCTTTGCCCATTTGCTGATGTGATAAGGTGTGCTCTTTGGTGTCTTCAACGTGGGGTTTGCAGTGCGTGCTCGCTGCATCTACAACTCCGAGCGGCAGCGCTTGAAAAAAGTGCCTAGTCCACAGCCTCCGTCAGCGGGCTACCGAAAACCCCGTAAAAACGCACGCTCCGACTCTGAGTCCGACACGGATGAGAACGAGAGTGACTGTGAGGATGACTTCAACATGGAAGACCCTCAGGGGCTGACTTTGACTGAAGAAGATGTGATGAAACTCTTGGAGAAGAACAACATGTCTCCAATGAGCAGTCGGTCGACCGCCAGTGGCTACATCCGCAACTGAAAGCGTTGGATTTTAGACGCAGCTTGGCACCCCGAAGGGGTCCCTTGATCAAGGCGCCCTGGGGCGTCCTGTGGCCTTAATTACCAATGTTACTATCATTATTTTAGTGTGCTTGCTTGGAGCAAATGATTCTATGCCCTGAAGCTTCGAAATGTCTTAAGACATGGCTTTTGGAGCATGGAGGTCCAAATGGTTGCTGAGCAACAATGGATATTGCTGCTATTGCTTGAAAGGCCAATTCAGTACTTGACCTTTGCGCATTCCGGTGAAAGAGAGCGAGAGATCGAGCATTTGGCTGGCCATTTCTCTTGAATCTGCCATGTCTTACCAAAGCCTGCTTGAATAGGAGTGCGCAGCCAAACGTGCTGCTTCCCTGTTCAACATTGTCTTCGTGATGGAGACCCAGGCGAATCTGGGTCAATGAACCGCAACCAAAACGCAACTGAACAATGAGGCTTTTAGCTTTTCTAATGAAGAACCGCATGCGTTGGATCCACAGTCTCTGTTTTTGCACTTTCTGGCCTTGGTTGTCTTATGAGTCCACGGTTTTCTGCACCTAAGCGAGAATGCTTGGAGGCAAACAAAGGCTTTGTACAAAGCAATTTCTGGAAAGGCGGTTTCATATAGTTCTATCTCATCTCATTTGGGTGTGCCTGAAATTGGGTATAATACCGTATATACCACCAATTTCAGACAAAGCCGAGCAGACAGACGTTTTCAGCAGAGTGCTCCAACATTTGATCAATCTTTATCATGTTTCTTCCGGCACCCAGTCTGCCAGTCTCCTCAGTGTGATTACACAGCAGTCCTTGGCATGGTCAATGTGGCTTTCTTCCCACCAACTCCCATCTTTCTCAGGATGTTGTACAACCCACCAGGTTGTGGTGGCAAGGTATCCATGGTTGTACCTGTTGTGACCCGAAAGCAGTAAAGGCCATGAATTGAATACCAAAGAATATCAATGAATATTGAAACACATGATTCCTTTCCAATTAGTTATTGTGAATAGCATGTAGGCCAGATTCAACCAAACACTTTTCCAGTTGCCTGCGCCGGGGAACAACCGATAACTACCCCGCTGCATGGCTCAAGAACTACGCACTCCGCTCAAAGGAAAACCAATGGTCCGACGCTGCGCTTTGGGACTTCAGCATTGAGTATAAGGAATACACGAGACACACTGAACCCTGTGTCCTCTCACAGGTTATCAGCTGTACGCTCTCTCTGGGCATACGAGCGCACTTACCTGGTTGGTTGGTTCCCCACTCCGGTGGGCGGCACAACCATTGGCTCGGACATTGACTTGGGCATCCTGCTCTACTTGACCTACTACAAGTCGTTGGACTGTGGTAAACGGAAGTAACCTGTTGCAGAGAAGCTGGAGCAATGTCTCAACAACCGCAGTCGAGCAGCAACGAGGCTCACATTCCCTTTGCGGCGCCGGCGGCAATCACCGACACGCCGGGGTCCGTGGAGAGCGGTGGTGGTGGTACAGTATCATTTGTAGCACCGAGTAGTGGCACCTCTACAAGCAACTTCACAATGGTAAGCAACGTGCCAACGATGAGAGGAAGTTCCAGGCGGTCGAATTCGGCGAGATCCGCAAGGCCGCGCCGATCTTCTTCTGCCACTGAGGACGCCAGTGGCCTCGGTCAGACGACCGTGGCCACACGCGAGGGTGAAGCATGCCGATCGGCGGCTTCGTCCAAGCGCAAGTCCTCTGGCAGTGCGACCCGGAACGAAAGTGAACTTCGTCTACGAAGACAACTACAACACAGCAACAAGAAGCTGGATCGAAGTGAACAAGCAAGGACTGAACTTGAGGGCAGATGGAAATTATTGTTTCAGGATGTTCTCAACCATCGTGATCAGATGATTCACAACATAGAGGTCTATTCGCATTAACATTCTGAAGAATATCAAGAACATGTCAACACGGAATTGGAGTACATGAGAGCTTCCTTATGTTCCACCACAATGAGGATCATCGAGCTTGGGAAGCGTGGGGAACTTGCAGAGCAAGGCACTGCCCACATCATTCAGGAGAGCATTTTGCAATGAGGGAACGCTACCATTCCGAGTTGGAGGGTGCAGTCCGTCAGATTCGTGAACAACAAGAACAGTCTGAGAATGCAGCTGCACAATGTCGCCAAAATGGTCAACAACTACATGAGGCATGCATGCAGTATGTCAACGAGAGGGAGAAGGCGAACAAGGAAGAGATGGAATCTTTAGCGGTGACGCTGAGAGGAATTCTCAGGAACTGACTATGAACAACAAGATGGTCATGGAACACGGACGACAAGTAGTCGCAGTACTCTAACCCCTCGTCGCCCAAACTGGGAAACTTAACGCATGCCACGCAAATATCATACTCCACATATCTGAGCGAGATCGCGCTCCCGGTGAAGTTCTTTATGGGGAGGAGAACTATCAGAGAGGCTTATTCAGATAAAGCCAGACAGTTTGTCAAAGGCATGAATGCTCTCAACATTCCTTTTGATCATGCATTGCCGGGAAGGCCATCAACGAACTCCTTGGCTGAGCGCAACAACCAGTTCGTCATTGCAACTACGGCTACATGTCTGCTCGAGGCCGGACTACCAGCGTGTTTCTGGAAGTTCGCCATCCGATGTGTATGTCACCTTCTGAATGTCGAACCTGGGGAAGACGATGTGAGCGCATGGTGCAAACTCCATGGAAGCGAGTTCAAGGGTGAGAAGATTCCCTTTGGTGCATTGGTGTACTTCAAGCCGAGTGGAGCAAGAACCAATGAACAAGCTCACAAGTTCGACCCCAAGGGCATTCCTGGTATCTTTGCAGGCTACGAGATCGCACCTGGTGTAAACTGGAGGAGACAGTATATGGCGTGGGTGTTGTCAGACATGACAAAGCAGAACTACTCATTCAACACCAAGACCATCATTGAGAAGCTGTGGTATCCTCACCTCACTGAGAAAATCGAGGTACATTATCCTCTGACGTTCCCATGCAAAGAGATCTATGATAGAAGGTGAACACAACATTGGAAGGGCTGGCAGTGAAAGATCGTCTTGAAGGTTCTCCGGATTCATCGAAGATCAACAAGACGATGATGATGACGATGATGACGACGATGATGACGATGAAAGCGACGACAAGCCCAAGAACGTCAAAAAGTTCAACAAGGCAGAGAATCAGGAAGATGAATTCGACCGAATGATCAAAGAACTAGACAACAAGCTCGACGAAGAGAGCAAAGACAAGGTCGAAGTTGTGGGCGAACCTCCGCTACCTCCTCCTGATGGTGAACCTCCTTATGACGGACCAGAACATCACTCGATGGGCAAACCTGGTGACGGCATCATCTACCTCAGCGACATCGGCGAGCATGTCAAGCTCGACAAACGTGGCAGACCTTGTCGTGTCTGTCCCGATGGTCGCAAAGAAGTACGAGGATCACCAAGGCCAAAGAGTAGCTACAGTCCTGAAGAGTGGAGGGCACTTTCTGCCAAGGAGAGAGATGTCATCATTCGTCGTGGCAAGCTGGAGGCCGAGGCTGAGAAGCTCAAAGAGATCAAGTTGAGGAAAGAGAAAGAGAAGAAGGCAGAAGAAGAAGTCCGACAAGAGTTCACACAAAGATCCACCAAAAGATGAAGTCAGAAAGAAAAAGGAAAGAAATAAGAGGTCGAAGGAGAGCTCAGGCGAAGATGGCAGCAAGGACGCTGCCGTTGGGATGGGAATGTTCCAAGGTGAATGGGTACGGCCCATGAGCCGAAGGGACTGAACCGGACCAAAGTGGATCTAGGTGAAGGGGCACGCCACACGACGGGTCCTGGATCCGAGAGACACAACAAGTTTAAGAAGTACTACAATGCCTCTCCGTCGACTCCCAGTGAGACGAGCACCAACATCCCAAATGATGATGATGGTCAAGAGTTCTTGAATGATTGGGATGAATGGTCCGAGCATGAAGTTGGAAACAGACCAAGAGCTCGCTGGGAAGACATCCACTATGACTTCAACACCGGGAAGATTGTCACACCTGCCAATGCTGCACCAATTGCTCCTACCTCAAATGACTCCGATGGCAAGTCCAAGGTCAACCACATCGTGAAGTCAATTCCTTGCATGCCTTGTGTTCACCAAGACTTTGAGCATCGCGAGAAGTTCAGTCAAAGTGATATGAGGTTCGGGAAGTTGTTCAACGCGATGGTCTCAAGGCCAGTTGGCCGCAAGGAGATGATGGAAGACCCGGATGCATCCGGATGCTAAGGTTTCAATGAGGAGTGGGTCATCACAAGCAAGGGGTGTACGATTTCTCCATTGTTCGTGAATTTGATGATGTTGTTGGTGAAGCCAAAAGAGAAGGTAAAGAAGTTCACATGGCACGAGTTCACGGCATTTGTGTCGAGAAGAACTACCAGTTGCCGAAGGGAAGCCCTGGAAGAAAGTTCAAAGGTCGAGGCGTCCTACTTGGAAACCAAGTGAAGAACCAGCATTGGGAGGCCGCATTCTTTCAAGATCTCGGCAGCTCTCCTGCTACGTTCGAAGCTTCCCGATGGGCAGACTTCTATGGTTGCATCCTCGGGCATAACGTGAAGTTGGCAGATGCCATTCAAGCCTACATCCAAGCGAGGCTCACGGGACCTCCTTGTTGGGTCGAACTCCCTGAAGATGCGTGGCCTGACGACATCGATACGCGGAAGTTCAGACGGCCGGTAGTGCGACTTGTCAAAGCACTTTATGGTCACCCTGATGCGGGCACAATGTGGGAACAACATTGTGATACTCATGTTCGAGAGGTTGGGTTTATGCCAGTTGGGGAAGAATGGCCTTCAATGTACTACCACAAAGAACTGAAGTTACTTTTGGTAATCTATGTCGACGATTTGAAGTTGGCAGGACCGTCACAGAACCTCACCAAAGGTTGGGAGTTACTGAGGTCCAAATTGAGAATTGAACCCGAAACCGATTTGGTTGTTTGCTGAGCAAAGGAACCAATCGCCTTCATGATGGCGCAGAGGTCACAACAATGACCTACAATATGGAGGGTCTACTCAAGCTCTCTGTTGACAAGTACTTAGAACTTGTGGGGAAAGATGCCAAGTTGAAACAGGTCTCAACCCCCAGTCTCCCAGAAGAGACAAAACAACATAAGTCGCGCGCTCCAGCACCTGGTGACCCCAAACATGCAGTTCAGTGTCCCTGGTGTTCAACAAAATTTGATCCTGGATTGCCGTTTGCCTTACAGCCCGATGCCTCTGATTCTCGGCCGGAATCCGTTGAAGTCCAACGAGGTGCACTTGCCCCTCATGCTGCTAGCATTCTGATGAAGCTTTTGTACGCAGCAAGGATCGCCCGATTTGACTTGTTAAGGTCAATCAATACACTAGCACAAAATGTGACGAAATGGTCCATTCAAGATGATGCAAAGTTGTACCATCTTATGTGCTATGTCAACTCTACCTAGGGAAGAGGATGATTGGATGGGTCGAAAATGACATGAAGGACTTATCCATCGCTTTGTATGCAGATGCTGATTTTGCTGGGTTTGCACAATCATTGAGGTCCACATCAGGTTCTCATATGCACATTCAGGGGAAACGTACTCGGTTTCCACTTGCTGGTGGGAGCAAACGCCAGGGGTGTGTGAGCCACTCTACACCTGAGGCTGAGATCGTAGCCGCTGATGTAACCCTTCGAACTATGGGTCTTCCAGCACTCAGTATCTGGGAAACTTTTGACAGATTCGTCTCCCAAGTTGTTGTTTCATGATGACAACCAGGGAATGATTGGTGTGGTTCGTTCTGGAAGGAATCCAACAATGCGGCATCTCGAAAGAATTCATGGAATTTCTATTACGTCATTACATGAGCATTTCAGCAAAGACCACTTCGTTCTGATGTATGAGATCACGGCGAAGATGGCCGCGGACATCCACACAAAGGGATTCACAAACTCATTGGCTTGGAAGAAAGCCTGCATGTTGATCAATCTTTTGGACCCAGAAGACCTTGGTTCGAAGCAGTTGGCAGACTTAGTCCAGCCTACTGCGGATGTTGACACTACGGTCAGACAAGTGTTTAAATCAAAGACAGACGAGGTCCCCAATTTTCCGTACACTGAAGCACCCATACTGCCACCTGAGGTGTATCGTAAGGGTCTTTCCAGTCGAGAAAAGCTTCAAGACTTACTTGGTATGGATCCTATCTTTGTGGTCAAGACTCCAACACTGTTCAGAACAAGACCAGCTGGTGTCAAGCTTCCTGCGAACTGCCTACGGAGCACCTGGATCTTTGTCCACGGGAAGTGGGAGAAAGTTGAGGATCGTGTTCCACCACTTTTACAACAATCACGGTCTGACAAATGGATAGAACGGGCTTGTTTCCAGTTCCATCCTCCCACTTCCGCTCCGGCTGTCTCACTGCCCGTGCGTGCGTCCGCGAGCGGCCAGTCCCAGGGACATTCGTCAATGGGGTTCCAACGTCAAACGACGATGGATTTGAGTCAACCGAGCCTCACATTTGGCACGGAAACTCTATTTGAACAAGCTCAACGTCCTCAGAAGGTACCCTACTCACTCTATGACGGGCATCCTATGACCATTAGGGTGATCAATGCGCTGGTACGCCTTGTTCATGGGGGGAGAGGCATGGAGGATTCGAAACAGTTCAAAGATCCCAAGGAATTCAACAAAGCTTTTGCGGAGTTGTTACAATCAAGGAACCCCACAAAGATGAAAAAGAATGTTATAAGAAAGTGGCATCAGCAATGAAATGTGGTCAAGGTGAAGCTCAAGTTCATGATGAATGGAAATGGATTGGGAACCACGCATTAGAAAGGATCCACAATATACCAAGAAGTTCGTTCCGAGTGATTGTGAAGATTGTCCATGTAATCATCGTTTGATTCAAGATTGGAGAGAAACTCAACAGAAGTTCCAGTCAAATGCGAGGGTGGTCAAAGGCAATTGGCGTCTCCCTGGCAAAATGGAGAGAGTCGAACAGGCGAAATGAGTTTTGGACTGGGAAGTCTATCTTCCGTGTTTTGAGGCATCATGAAGTTCCTCCGGTTGCGAGTTGCATTATGGATGATAACGTGATGGCTTGTGTTAACACCATGGGTCTGGACATCATTTCGCACAACAACATTTTTATTCCCCACGCTTATCAGATGATGGTGACAGAGAACAAGAACAGCAATGAGATGAATGTGTTTGCGGACAGTTTGATCAATCTGGTTTTGGTTCGTGACAATGGGCAAAAGATGAAGTATATACGTTTGTGAGGTCTATACCGGATTTGGAAAACACCAGATTCTTGGGGAAGGACATCACTATATAACGATGCAAGAGTTGCCCGAAATGGTACCCACCATGGTTTTGATGTGTGCCGAACCCTCAAGTTTGATGACAAAGAGATACAGAGATATCATGGATACATCGTTTTATCTGGAATGGATCACAGAGGATGATGACCTTCTCTCCAGATACGGGAGTGCGAAGTGGAGGAGATGCATCCGCAGCAACGAGGATTGCGTTTTCTTCTGCACAGGTGGATCTCCGTGGAATAGGTTGAACAAAAGAGTCAGCAATGCCACAGCTCACATGACCCACGCCAAAGCTCGTTTATACTGGAAGTTATGGGAGAGTTTTCAACATGTCTACTCAGAGTGATCGAGTTGGATGCCATGGCACTACTTGAATTACCAAGGGGATGTGACTACCGGCACGATGAGCGAATGAAGTTCATGATCAACGGCACTGAATCACACATCCATGACTTCGACGGGTGCATGTATGGTCTTACAACTCAGTTTGGTGATCACCGTGTCCCAATCAAGAAGCCATGGAGAATCGTATCATGGGGGGGTCAAGTTCAACTTGCACAAGAAGTGTGATCGAAAACATGATCATGGCAAATGTGAAGGTCGTGAAACAAAGGTCACACAAACATATACCAATCAGATTGTCGACATCATCCTCAAGACAGTACATCGGCATATGATGATTCGGTTCAAAGAGTCGTTGTCGAAGTTGGATGAAACATGCAGTCAATGCAAACGCGACCAGCGCTCAGCAAAGAAGATAGCAGTATCAATTCATGAGGAGCCTTATGAAATTGCATTGGATCAACAGTGGTTGATGAAGTATGTTGGAAAGCTGAATGTGATCATTGTTAATTTGGTCAACTCAGGACATCGCCTATTGCAATTTCGACCTCCGGCAACCCGTGCTGCGCTATTTGCGCTCGACACACCAGCGGGTGAGGTGATCTCGGAGGCCATACGGCAACCGGGGGATCCGATCCTGCGAGTGGACGGAAACTTGCGTGCCAGTCGGCAGCACCGAGACTCCAAGTGTGCGGCGCCATGTACACCAGCATCATCGGGAATGCAAACAACGACCTGAAGAACATCCAGGCGATCCTCGTCACGCTGAGGGACAACGGCAAGCACAGCGCCATCCCACCGACGTTCAGGGAGTATGAGCCAACATACGGCAGCACCCTTGATAGCATTGTGAGGAAGTGGGAAGGCATCGGCATCAGTCCCATCGCGGCTACATCAGCATGTTTCCTGGGAAAGAAGCCGAGCAACAGGTCGGAGGTGGACGCAATCACTTTGTTCCACCAGATGCTCGAGATGGTTAAGTCTCAGGAAGACCTGAACATGGGGGCAAAGAAGTTCGTGGACAAATGCATCACGTACATCAAGACCTTCGTGCAGTTTGCCGCTAGGGACAACCACAAGGTGCTCGGATTTTACACACGGGTTGCATCAACAGTTTGGGGAACATGTGGGACTTCATCAAGAATTTCCACGTGCCTCATCCCATCAAGGTCGAGGGGTCGTTCACGGTGGCTATGCTTCGTGATCATCTTCGAGAATTCAAGATGCGTCCCCACGGCGGTGATCTTCGTGGTGTCAATCAATCAGTTCCAGCGGACAACGCGTGGCTGAGCGCTACGAGGAAAAGGGATGAGCTCCTCAACCTAACCGACCCGAACGTGCCGCTTGTCATCTCATTCAGAGCAAGTCATCGGGAGCTCCACTACTTGACACTGGATGCTTCTTGGGAATCTCTCCGCGCGCAGCGATTGGAGTGGGTGATGCAGGTAGTTGGTCTTGGACATGCCTGGAGATGCCACAACCATCTCGAGGATGACATGGGCAACCCAGTGGAGCCGATTACATTGGAGACGACGATTACGGACCTCATCGAGCAGAAACACAAGCTCACCAGGGAGAGAGCGGCGGCGGTGAATCACCTCACCTGCATCTTAGCTCTGTCGCCGATGTTTGCCAAGTGCAAGACCAAACTGGAGCGACTACGAGCTCACTCCCAAAAGGCCAGAGAGAGAGAACTATGACACGCTGGTCAAGTATGAGGGACGGATCTATGCGTCTGCGATGTTTACCCAAGAGATCATGGACAACCATGGATACAACGTCATCAACGTTGAGGAAGGCAACTACGCGGAGATCCGGAAGCGAAACAAGTGCTTCTCGGCCTTGAGAGAGTTCATGGCGACAAAGTCAGAGACCCAAGCCGGTGGAGGACAGATGGGCATGCAAGTGGCGTCGGACAAGTGGAAACGCGTCCTTCGTTTCGGGGACGGTCAAGTACCTCCAGCACCACCTGCACACCATGTGCCGGGATGGGTGACTATACCCGATCCCACGGTTCCACAACAGCAACAACAACGGCGATGGGGGGCACCATAGCCATCTCAGACTCTCCAGGACCACCTCCTCCTCAACCTCAGCGACCTCAACCACAACCGCAACCTCAACCACCGCCACATCCACCACCTGAGGCTACAAGGACACCAAGGGCAGAGGCAAAGCCTGCGCCGAAAGCTATGCCAAGACGTGAGGTGCCCAAGACCGATTACGTCAATGCTGAAAAGCCCATGTTGGTCGCACCCTACATCAAGGTCTTGCATGACTATGCCGGAACACCTGTCAGGTCCAGGCTGAACCTCGGCCTCTGCACAAGGATGTTCACGATGAGCATGTACAGGGACCGATGGCCCATGGAGTTCAGAAGGTCTGGGGACAGCATCTGCGACGAACGGCAGTATACACATGTCTGTGTTTCCAGCTAGCCAACAGTGAGGTGATCGCTGAAGGTTCATGGAAGTTCAGCGAGTTGGAGTGGCTGAGGATCTACAACGCGGCGGTGAATGATGCACCAGAACTACTACTTGTCAGTTGGGGCGATTATGGCCATGGTCGGCATGAACGACGACGCCCAGGCCTCCTCGAGCAAGTACCTTCCTTGTAAGAGGAATCTTCGTCCCGGGCTTGGCGGACAGATTGTTGAAAACCCGCGTGCCCAGAAGGAGAGCGATGAGCTCGCCGGAAAGTTCCGTTCCGGCAAAACGTACCTGCTCACTGACTTGCGGTACAAGTGCACATCCAATCAAGGAGGGATGACGGACATCCAGTATGGGCTGGATGAGCTGGGTGACATCGTGGTCGTCATCGACATCAACAGTCTTGAAGCCGACTCGAAGCCTCAGAAGTTCTTCGCAGCTGTCGAACATTTGAAGGGGCTGATGGAGGCGGCCCAGCATGAAGACAATGTGACATGCCACATTCGGGTGTCGTTTGCATTCATGATCAGCGAACACCCACCATACAACGTGTGGGTTGAGCGTGACTATGTCGAGCAGTTCACCAATGCAATTCGCGAGGTGGACAAGAGAGCAACCCGACCAATCTTTGTGTCGTTGTGCAAGGACGCTTGATTCCACGAGATCGAGACGGGCATCTATGATATGGCAGTGGACTCTGCTGACATCTTGAGAAGCTATGGAATCCTGGTCACCACGGCCGATGGTATGTGGAGGCTGATGTTTGGCCATGCTGGGAATCACTGGAGGAACAACCACGATTACCCTGACAGGATCGGAGTGTTCGCTACGATCGAGAAGTTCCTCTTCCGACAACGGATCCTTCTGATGTGCTCGGCAACGCCGAAGCGGCCAAGGAGATGAACGACTTGCAATCCTCATCAATGAAGGTGGGCATCAACTTGGAGCAGATGGAGGAAGTTCTCAAGGAGCCCGTCACAATTGAGATTGGATCTGCGAGCCCCAAACACATCAAGTGCGGATGCTGCTTCGTCATCAAGCACCGGTGGCACTGTTGGGGGGAGTATATAGACGAACAGGGGTATGAGAAAGCTCATTGGTCCGAAACGAGCGTGAAATCAAAAGTCCCCGAGCCTACGGCCAACATGTACGACAATTGGTTCTACGTCCACCCTGGAACCGATCGTGCCATCCTCTGCGATGCACACTTCAACGGCGATAACGATGAGAATTTGCCGACCGACTACATGAGGATCAGTCAGGGTTGCGGCAAGAGATGCGTCATCTGCAGTGCCAACGAGACGGCGAATCAGTACTTGCTCTGGCCGCCCGACTTCCAAAGGGAGCAGATCCTGACCATGGCCGCCAGACTCAAGAACCTCATTACCAAATTGTCCGAGGAAGGGAATCCGGTCACGGATCCTCACATGAATCTTGTCCAATTCCTCAAGGAGATCACAATGCCTTGGTGGGCAATCGGGTCACACAGATTTTCATGGGCAAACGTGGGAGGCAATACACGGTCATCCGTGAGGAGTTCCGCTTGGAAGGCAAAGATGGGGGGCATGATCGCTTCGCCTACCGTGTTTCCAAGGATTACGGCGGAAGCTGAGGACTGAGATTGCAATCCAACATGGCACAAAAAAGGCGCCTGTCCATTTGTTGCGTGTTGGAATTATCATCGGCAGCTTCCAATTTTCCTGTCTAAAGGCTTGTAATATAAATTGTTACTTCCTGTTTTCCTCATTTCCATTTGCGCTGTGCTCACCTTTGCAGTGTGTCTCAGACATTATGGCTTACTCATCTGATTATGTACGTATTCAACCTGATCGATCCCGCTCTCGGGACGACCCACCCATGTGGAGACGTTCCAACGAGTCTCGCCCATGGAACCATCACTACAGGGATGCCTGGCGATCTGCTCCCCCAGTCAGGGACACACGCCGAGTACTGATTAGTGTCAACTTGGAACAGGTCCGTCCCGTCCTCTCAGAATTGGGACATGACCACATGGACATGACATCCTGCAGTGAACTTCCGGGCTTAGGCCGCATGGAGGAAATTGCTCTGTTCACCTATCATGTCCTCACCCATCCGACACATGTTGGATCTCTTATGGTGGAAACACTACTACATCAGCCAGCACATTTACTACACCTGGGATTGTTTCATTGAACACACGTCTTTGGATCTTCGTTGGCAAGATATCACGGGCGACACCTTCGTCCTGAGGAACGAGCACCTTCTATTTGACCTGCTTCATGAACATCGCCCACGTTGGACTGAGGGTCAAGAACTTGGCATCTTATTCCCCAATGAACTTCGTCCGTTCGTGAAGCCGAACCAACCATACATCATGCGGCTGAGTTGCCACGAAGCACTTCCCAACCGTAACATGCTCCCATGAGTTGGTCAAAAAACAAGTCCACTGCCGCATTACTTGCTGATTGTCAGTGCTCTCACATCTTTCCTCTCTTTTCTTATCTCACCTTGGTATTTTGCTGTTGTTGCACCAACTTTTCTCAACATGGTTTATTTTCGGCTTAAGCATTCACCATGACCAAGCGGGACTCCGATTGTGCTGGCATCGATTCTCCCCGCGGACCAATGAGCCTCCATCGCCGCCAGCTTCCCGCCTCTGTGCCGCATAGCCGTGCCTCGGCCTCTTCTGATCATCACCCAACAGGTGATCCAAGTCATGCATCCTGGTCTTCAAACCAGCACCACTCTGGAACCACCGAACTTGGTGACACTTCATCAAGTGCTCCTCATTTCGGATATACCTCTGATATCCCTCAGGCCCCCATGCCATCTGGATCTCAGTGGTACCCCCAAGGGGAAGCCTATCCGTTGCCATCGGAAATCCAGAAATAGAACAAAGTCTTACACTCACATCTTCAAGAAGATAGTCTCGCCTCCTGGATCGAACACACCAGACCGCCTGGTAGTGACAGAAGTGGATCGTCATGGAGAAGAACGGAACAGGCAACCTGAGTACTTCTTCAATGGAATCGTTGGTCATGTCAGAGCAGAAAATGGAGGCTACATAGACAGCTGGCAACAAGCCACTCGCCTCACCAATTACTGGCGTCGTTTCTACGGCATTCCCGTGCCGGTAGACAACTACCAACATTGGCACCAGCCGTGGCAATCGTCTGACAATGCTGATCAGACGTCGGAGTACCAAGACTCTCCTCATGAATCCGAGATGGATGACAACACGTCCAGCGCGGCCAACGTTGGCGCATTACCGGTTCCAAGTCAGATCCACCAACTGGCAAGTATCCTGTACGACATTCTCAGCAATGACAGAGAAGCCAATGCAGCGATCCTGAGAAGATTGAAACAGACCAAACCGACTTGACCACCGACCCATGTCAAATTTTCACGGCGGAAGACTTGGCCCACCTTGCCAGCCACTTGGCAACTACGACACAGACTTTGTCGCAGCATGCTCTGAGAATGCAAATGGAGGCCCTGTCGGACATTGAGGACTGACAACTGACATCATGAACGAAGACTGAGCCTTCTGGCTAATTCATCTACCTATTTCGCTGTATTTTGAAGCCATTGCAACTTCCTGCTTCAGGGAACAGATAATAGCCCTTCGCCGGTGGTGACCTCCATAAAAAAGCCTCGCGGCAGCGGGGCGTGTGTGTGGAACATCTGAAGAGATGTAAAACTTCTAACTGATGAGGTCGTCTACTGCAACTTGTTAGGCTCTCGTTTTTTCACGTTTTTTCACGTCATGATAATGTGCCACTCTCATATTTAAAGCAGGGGGCATGCGGCCATCATGCAAACGCATGCCAACGAAGCTATGCATGATGGTGGAAGCCGGGGCTGATCACCCTGCTGCTTTATCATTTCCATTTTCAGAAATGGGACATGGCTAACCCGAGAACCACCTTGCCGATTTTTCTTTCAAACTGTGTCAAACCAAACCCAAGCTCTCAGTTTTCCATTCGATTTCACTGCCTGTACGGTTTTCGCAATCTGCCAAGGAAGATCACGATTTGGTTTAGATGGAACAATTGCATCTAGCAAGGACGTAGACAGAATTCCTTTACACTGTGCCTCGCGCCTGGTCATTCACCATTTCCTGTCAGGACCACCAAGTGCCTTGCCACACTCCATCCTTCAAGATGGTGTTCATCAAGCACGCTGCCGTCCTCGACATACTTTGCAATCACAAGCAAGCCATCGAGGACTGGTCGACTTCCAATCCAGCAATCTGTTGTT
>Ga0126342_10013148_pt1 | contig 14700 bp, 14 predicted proteins | sample Cyp1metagenome_FD_92528 | JGI IMG/M metagenome (GOLD analysis project Ga0126342, IMG submission 92528) | Coral microbial communities from Lord Howe Island, Old Settlement Bay, Australia - Cyphastrea 1 metagenome | ecosystem: Host-associated > Invertebrates > Cnidaria > Coral ... | reverse complement strand
TATATTATATATTATATTATATTATATTATATATTATATATTATATATTATATTATATATTATATTATATTATATTATAATATATTATATTATATTATATTATAATATATTATATTTTATTATATTATATTATATTATATTATATATAGTTATATATATATTATGCGTCTAGTTATATGATATGATATGCAATGACAAAGACATCCGTAAAAAGGGTGGCAAGGGAGATTTGAATAAGTGGGGGTTCTACAGGTCACAGAACTTGGAGGATCATCCCACTTTGTGCTAAAACAAAATCTTGGTTGGTAAGTCCCCCAAATGGCTTCTCCTATAGTGGGGTATAACTATGGCAACTATGGTTGATGCCGGGACAACAGCAACCTCTAGCTTTCGTTTCTGAATTTCTGTGGCAGCCCTGGCAGCCCAGGTTGAATCCTCTCCCAAGGCAGCGGTAGATATTGCCAGGGTGCCAAGTGCAACAGCTTGGAAAAACATTCTGAACATATCCGAGCGGGAGTCACAATTACGCTCAAAAAGCATGGTAGATCAACATTGCATAGTATTTAGATGTATTTAGTCCATTCATGTCCATGCTGTCTATTGCCGATGAACAGTTTGGTATAGTTTTGATTACAGTACCTTCGGAAATCACTGCAGTAACCAAGCACTCCCAATCTGCAATGGATCCCACCCAGGACAAGTCTGCCGTGTGGCGTCACCTTGGCCGGAAATCTGCGCTGAGTCATGCACTGTGACTGTGAGGATCTGATGATTGCTGATGATTGATGTAAAAATCATTCATCTTTCAGCCAGGACAGGTTCCAAAGGCAGCTGCTGGCACATAAAAGCATTTGAAAGGGCTCCGGAAAAATTCTTGTTCACAGTATCCAACTTCACACTGTACACAGTGGAACACTGAAAAAAAAACAGCATTTACATTTTGCCCCAGCCTATGCGGCTGGGTTTTGGTGGTTTGGTGAGCCTTTCTTCCTGCCACACTGGAACGGGCTGTTCTTTTCTGAGTTTACTCAGTAGTCTCAATGGCCGAAGTCCAATCAGCCGTACAGGGCACTCACCGTCTTACATCGAACCCATGCAGGGTTCGATGGCGCCAATTCCTCGGCGGTGAGTACTGTAATTCACCTTCGGACCTTCGGCTCTCTTGAAATCCTGTGCAAAGCAATCCTGTGTGCCATAGAAGACTTGTGGAGCGTGCTGCTGCGAAAAGGCACAGCGTCAGTGGCCCAGGGACCCAGGTTGTGTCACACGGAGGTTGAAACTCAAAATAAGTTACTGCCAAATAAACAGATGCGAATTGCCCAACAGATTAGACTGTGCGTCATTTGGTACCAGCCGCAAAGGGCAAAACTTCGTCGCCGCATGGGCTTCAGCAAGCAGCCAACTGGTAGTCGCTTGGGCAAAAGCTGCCCAGGTGCTCCAGTTGCTTGACCCCAAGGGGTCAACGCTTGGATCAATTCATTGGGTTTCATTTTAGGCGTTTGGGCCAAAATGAATTCAATCATATTCGATCAAAGGGGTGGTTTGGTCATATACAATCCATCAGAAAACATCCCATGACCTGCTGTCTTTCTCTGGTTGTTTTATGTCTAAAGCTATTTGTTTCTGGTGCTTATCGTGAGTGCCCAATGAATTGATGCGCAAATCTTCTCGGTGATATTTCAGGCGTCGGTAAATATCCAGTTTTCAGAATGTTTTCAGGGGACGGTAAGGTTTTCAACTTCACAGGTGATTTGGATATGTCCCAGCATCCATCCCGTGATTTAGAATCTCTTTTCCATCCATCTCCATTCAATTGCGCCCACCAAAGAATTGCCGCTGTTTCCACCTATGGGATACCCACAGCCTCTCCTGCAGCCGTCCAGGTGACACATGGCGACGTCCAGTGGTACTGCCACGACCACGGTGGCCTTGAAGAGCAGCCCGGACTTCAACCGCCCGGTGACACTGCAGATGGGCGCTGAAGCACCAGCAGCAAGCCCACACAAGTCGGTTATGGAAATGGTGATGACCTCAGAGTGCGCAGAGATGTCTGACGTATTTTATATTATTTTATCATATGTTCATATCATAAAAAGTTACAGTATATAATTAGCTACATGCAACATGAGCGTACTAATTCATTATGTTGTTATCTTGTGTGTTATGTGGCAAGATGTAGTAGGTAAGACTTCAACGTGAATAATGGATAGGGAGAACCAGAACAAAATCATGTTCAGGTGTTGACATCGTGTAATTCAGCCAGATTCGATATATCTACGGATCTAAAACGTTCTAAGACGACCACCATTTTGGATTTTGGGGGGAGATGGAAGACCCAAACACTATCTATTCAATTGGATTATTTTTGATGTGGTCGTGGTCAACCCAACAAACAACATCAAACAACCACTTCAATCCATTTGGGGATTGTTCTTTTTAACCTCCCACTTATATCATATCCATTTATTAAATGTATTGGCTTTACCATGGTTTACCACATCATATATTCATCAACAAAAACGGGTCGGACTCAGGATCAGTTCTTTAAGCGGTGCCCTGGGCAGTGGCGGGGAAGTCGGTTTCTCTTCTAAGTTCTATGGATCTCACGAAAACCATAAAGCTTGGGTATTTGAACATGATCTAGCCATATCTAGCCAAGTTTTAATGGTCTATCACTGGTTGTACTGGTTGTATGTTTTTTCAAAATATCAAAATAACAATGGATTGGTTGACGGATTTTTCACCAGCTCCTTCACCATGGGTTTCCGACGGATCATTATCCATCATGGAAATCACCAGCACATCACCTTCGGCTACCTGTCACTGATCCGGGCCTCCCGTTTGGGACTGGGTTCATTTCACCCTGTTCTGAAGTGCTGACATTTGGAGGTTTCCTGAGTCGTCGGGGTACCCCACAATGGATGGTTTCTAACGGAAAATTGTATAAAAATGGATGATTTGAGGTATACCCCCATGACTTGGGGAACCTCCATTTGTAGTCCCGGCATGGAGAGGTACTATGGGGAGCCTGCGGTAAGCCCACACAGCAGCAAGTTCAAGCCGGATCCAAAGGCGCGCTTCGCAGAACTGTCCTGGAACTGTCTTGGAACTGTCCTGATTTTATGTTGATGAAAAGTTAAAGCCCATGGGTAGTCATACTTTGAAACTGTAGTTTGCCTTTCATTTCATCCAGATTTTGAATCTGGACCTGTGTCAGGCGTGGTATCAACACACCTTGGCTGCCGGCTCAGGAGGAAAGTCTGGGAATCGTGGTGGGGATGACTCTCAAACATGGAGAAGTCCATGATAGTCAATGAAATTACGAATGTTTGGTCTGCTCGGTGTAATAGTTGTAGCCGTTATAGCCTGTCATTCACGGTGTCACCATGTATGTACACATTATATAAATCTAAATATAATATATAAATATAAATATAGTATATAAATATATTAATTCATACTATAATTACATATGTATGTTCATATATATATATGTATGTATGTATATATATATACACATAGATTTGGCAACCATAGCGAGTCATTGAAAATGAAGGCTCCCAGCAGTAGTCGGTTGAAGCCCTCAGGTCGTGAAGGTTCCCGACAACGATTCCAAAAAGAAGGTCCGACCAGCTTTGGAGCAGTGGCTACTATGACTTGAACATGAATAGGGTCTCACGCAATTGCACTTGCATTGCATTGGTTTAAGATGTTTAAGGGAAGCTGTACCATTCCTTGATATTTGGTGGGAGAAAACATGAAAAGAACACAAAAAAAAAACTTGTTGGGTCTCCTCAGGTGAGACGAGCTCTCCAGCGTTGAGACACGGCGCAGAACACGACTCTTCCGCCGCGATGCGAGCCATCTGTGCGATGGCAGCCATGACGAGTTGACGTTGATAAAAGAAAACATACATTGTGGTAAACCCAAGAATGAACGGGGAATCATGGGATGGTCGCAGGGATCATTATTGGGATATCTATTGGGATTTTTGACTCACTTTCACAGGAAGTAGGTGGTGTAAATACCATCCCCCAACTGAGGGTTTACGGCATTGCGCTGACCTCATTAGCTGGGACAGGCTGAGATAGGCTGGGAGATCTTGGGAGTGGTCACCATACTGTCCCTTTACGATTGGAATTAGTTGGTATTGGCTGATACAGACTTACTTATATAATATCCCTGGGACCATCAAAACTCAAAACCATCAGAATTGGGGGATGAACATAACTGTTGAGCCATGCGTGTATGGCAATGAAAGAGGGATGGACAGGGGAAGTTTTCCACTGCCAAGCTTGTGTACCAGAGCGAACCTTCTGGAAAGGCTGACGCTGGATGCGAACAAACCAAATATGTTAGAATGGACAACTGTTGGTTAGTTCGAGCTGGAACCCATTTTGTTGGCTTCCGGCCGTGACAAGATGTAGTTTACAGTTTAAAAAAGCAACATGCCCTTTGCAGTATTTTCACCACGAGTTCTTGGCATATCTGCACAAGAGGGGGCGATGACACATGATTCCAAATCAAAGAATCTTTGTTGCGCTATGGTTCCATCAAAAGCAGAGACTCATTCCGAATCTGATAAAATTGACACACAGCCTGGCTCAATTGATGTACATGATCTTGATTGCGTGGCAACCAGCCAGCTTTTTACTCCATGCCTTGGTCAAGCAGCCTTTGCTACCGTTTTCTACTGTTCACCTACCGCTAGTTTGGTTGATTGGACCGAGTTTAGCCAAACATCCACTTCAGATCGAGTTTGTTTCGTAGTTTCTTTGTTTTCTTTGATGAATCCGAACGCAACTTAGACCGTCAGTTGCAAGAAATTTGTTTCAAAGACATCCATTTCTTGTTGCCTGGGCACCGATGTCAGTCGATGTGGGGCACGCAGACCCAGCCGGCACGGCATTTGCTTCAAGAGAGCGGGCTGGGGCATGGTTGGCAAGGGGTGGCCGGAATGGAAACTCCGTACTTTTTTGGTCGGAAAATCATCTGGAAATCATGTAGAAATCGTGGTCAATCCAAGGTTTCTCGTTGCCTGCGGGCGGCCCCAACTCATCCAGGGTCAATCAAAGACTTGCATCGCCCAAGGCAACAACCTCAAGACCATCCCCAAAGGGGTGGCCTCAAGCTCAAGCTGGTCGGGATTCATTCCAGGTTTTGATATAGTGCAGGAGTGGAATCAAAGTGACGGGGCAAAAAGTGCTGAGGGCTTGGTACTGGCTCACCCTCGTGTCAGAACATGCCAGTAGCTGCTTTCTGGGATCCTGTTTCTTGCTTTTCTTTCGATCCAGACGGTCAGAAGCAGAAGCATCCCGTCCAAGATAGGTATGGGATGGTACAGGATGGTACAGGTCAACATGCTCACTCTACACGGAATATCAACCAAGCCGCAGCCCCCATTCCTGGGTGCAGTTCGACCCAAGGATGGCAAAGCTCGACTGGAAGCGGTCAGGTTGCGGGTCAATGGCCCGCAAGGGCCGAAACCCGGCTCAGAAGAGGCATCGCAGCCGACAGAGCTGCAGGAAAAATTGGCCTTGAATTTGATTGATCATGGAATCATGATTGATCCATACCCAAATTGACCAAATTGTTGGTGTCCTCCACAGGTGCCCCCAAAGTGGTCCTTTTTTGGTAAGGGAACTTCGTCCAACTCTCTGGTGCTGGTTTGGGTTTATGTTTCTGTCTTTGGGATTCTTTAGGTGCTTCCTAAAAGTTGGATGGTACGCGTTTCCGGACAATGATTTCTGTTTCAGGAAACACTTTTCAATTTCGTGCAAAGGAAAAGAGAAAGGTCCCACAGGAACACAATTTTTGTGCACGCCTATTAGATTGGCTGCGGAACCTGAGAAAAGCAGTCCAAGAGATGACTTTTGTACCGGCTCCCATGTGCCCTTGTCAGGACGGGCTTTCATACCTACGCTCAGACCACATGCTGGTCCGCTTCCTCATTGCACGGCAGCTTGGAACTTGGTCTTTTGCTGGACCTGCAACAGATGATAACAGATGTAGGTCTGGAAGTACCCCCCCACAATCCCCACGAAAAATGGTCGTTCATGTTTGTTCAAGTGACACATCAGGTGGGATGTGGAGAAAGCGGTTGCGATGCTGGAAGGCCACTACAGGTGCTCCACAGATTTCAGATGTCGCAGCTGATGGCCATATCATGATGTCTTCAGCCTCCAAACTGCAGACAAATCATGCTGCAAGTTGAAGTTGCTGCTGGGTTTTGTTGGTTAGACCTCAAACATCCTTAAACATCCTTAAACCATGTTCCCCCCTTGTTTCTTAGATCAAAAATAGCTTGACTCATGGCAGCTCATCAGCTATTTCCGAGCCATCCGACAGGTGGCTGGCTGAGACCAACATGTCTCAGTTGCTCAAGGATCCATTCCCTGAGGAGGTCTCCAGGGATTTGGTTCATGGAGGTCGTAAAAGGTTCCGACCCGGAAACAGAAGGTCATTTCCAGGCCTGAACTATGCTGAACTCCTCTTTATTATTCTTTATTCCTCATTGCACTGGTATCAATTCTTGATGTCACCAAGTTCGAGAAATATTTGCGATTCTGTCTCGTCGCCCAGGTCACGAGAAAAGTTTGGGAGTTTTGCATGGTCAGTATTAGTCAGTATTGATAATTTATCTAGCAACATTTCAAGTGATCATAAGATTCTGGGCTAAAAATTCATGGTTCATATTGATTGCATGGTCAGCATTGATCCCAAGATGATCTAACCACAATAGATGCTGGATCAACTACTATAGCTGACAAACCTTCGATCCGCCGGCGGTTTGGCGATGAGATGCTTTCCTCATCTGCCAGGTTCACATCAAGCGCTTCTATCCACAGGCGGAAGCCGCTGATAAAGTATATCAAGTCATCAGGGTAGGATGGTATAGGCGTCCACATTGTTTCCAGAAAGATGTCATATGTTGAACACGTTTCAAACGCGGTTGACACTTTAGATGATGTATATATAGTAATATGGTTTCTATCATGGTTTATCATGGTTTAAGCAAGAAAATCAAGAAATAACTAGGCCATGAGTGCATCGCATTTTGCATGTTTGGGGCCAAATTTCGACCCATCCGGGGTCAAAATATCTCAAAGATTGCGAAATTCGATGCCTGTGGGACCCTATGGGCCCCTGAATTTTGGACTTTGACAATTTCTGAACCATGTACATATCCTGCGTTTGTTTATGAATTTCCCCAAAGATGCCGGCTTTGTTGATGGACGTTGAACCACGGTCTGCTGATTGTAAGATCTTGTGTAAGATGTCATTGATGATCGACCAGCGGAATATAGCACCAGGCCTACCACGGGACCGACAAACTTGGGCGTCGCATGCTCAGTTTCGACAACGATGCCAGTCAATTCACAGTCGAATACATAGAAAGCACTTGCACTTGAGAGGTCGAAAACAGTTCCAGACTTGCAGATCATATCATCGTGTTTAGGGTCAGTTGCAAGACTTGTCTAATTGCTTTTGGCATAACTCGAAGTGGCAAGTGAGTATTTACCCCACTGATCCCCAAAATGTGGCCTGTTTGCTAGTTTCGGATATTTATGATATATAATGATATATATATATAATATACACATATATCATATATATGTTTCAGTTTTGCGACCTGGTAGGATCCTTCCAGTTGACATTTTTTGGAGATGTGTGGCTCAACCACCTGAGGTCCTTTGTACATTGAACGGCCCGGGCAGATCGACATGCCCCGGCTCCTCAAGGTGATGGAATCACCTGTCATCATGGTGGTGGTGGTGGTGGTGGTTCCATTATTCATTATTTTCATCATTTATTATTATTGCATGATAGTAGTTCTTATATGTTTTTATTATCATGATGATGCTTGTTATTCTTGATATTCTTGCTATTGTTATTGTAAATTACGATGTGATCCTTTGCTTTTGATCATCCTCACTCGTTCCCATCCTTGTCCCAAACACATTCGCATGGTCGATCAGGCCACGACCTGTGAACGGGTCCTGCAGTGCCCCGCAGGGGACAGTCCCTTGCCATTGAATATGCCAATTTTAGGCCAAGATTATGGGCCCGATACTAAACCAGTTTCAATGTTAGTCAGTGTTAAACATTGAGGAAGGGATTACTAAGGGGATAATTTCTTAATCAGCTATTTGACAGAATCAACATTTCAGATGAAGTCTGACAGAATCCAACTGCAGCTGTTCGAGAGGTATGTCTACGCGCAGACAGAACTGCAGATCCGGCGACGACTACCTGTGGGCGTCCTATCGTACCAACAGCTTTGCTTGGGATCTTCACCAGGATACCCTCCGGTAAACGTTTACATGGAAAATCACCATTTTTAATGGGAAAATCCACTATTTCTATGGCCATGTTCAATAGCTATGTTAGTTTACCAGAGGGTAAGCAGTGTTTGACCATTCCCAGCAGAATGCTTTGCATTGCGACTCTGCTCAGCTTGAAATCCGACCAACCTCTTCACTGTTCACTGACTGAGGCTTGCACTTTAGTTCGCGGTGAGGTCGTTGACAAGACGCCCGTCTGCATTTTGTCACGCGGTTCTGCGCTTCATTCACTCAGACCCATTATATTTGAGATCAGCCTCACCCTAGATTTGCAAGCACTATAAATGACATTGATTTACTCTGATTTACTATAAATTACTGATAGTTCGTTTTTGTGGCTCAACCACCCACCAGCTCTCCAATATGTTTTTACTATTTTTTACCAGAGACCTTCAACTCTCATCAGGTCCCTGAATATCATGGACTTGGACGGGCTGAGCTTCCGTATTGCCTTGAACCCAGATTTGGGATATTGGCCATGGCTCAAATGTAGCAATTGCAGTTTTGAAAAATTGTCTATGTCTATGTAAAATAATTATTTATGTAAGACACCTAAAAACTACCATGAAGTACCAAGTGTGAGTTCTTTGATCCTTTGATACCCTATTTACGGGGGGCCTAGCTGCAAAACTCCCATTTTCAGCATCTCACATGGCGACCTGTCGGTTTCAAGGTCACCCACACCACAGCTCGGAAAGTCGTGAGGGACCGGGCCGCTGTGATGGGAGCTGGAGATCACCCACCTGAAGGATGTGGTAAATTACTGTCAAAAAAACCGTAAATCCAATTCCAATGAAAAATTGTGCCCTGACGCCTGACGTTTCTGATTTGGTTATATTTGGTTGTCTCCACAGCTCAACAGTTCCTCCCATGACGGAGGATGTGGTCACGATGTTGCAGAATCACTACCCCGAATGCAGTGGGAGGAGTCGAGCTGCAGCGGGGTGTCGTTTCATTGGCCAAAAGTGGGGACACTCCAATTCAAATTCATGGCCAGTTTCCATGAGAAAGATGATCACTAAGTATCATTAACCAGTTTGTTGAAAAGATTTGAAAAGTGTCCAACCACAGGTGATCACGGGCTAGTAACAATGCATATCACCCATTTCCTTTCAGCGATCACAAAGGTTACTCACCAGTCTTGCCAGTCGAATCTGCGTCTCTGGTCCTTTATCCCGCTAGAATGATGGGCACGTATGTAGATATCAGTGGCATTAGAACTACCCAAAACTTGGGGAGTAACCTGTATGTACTATTATGTAATTGATTATAATTCAACTATATTCAAGTTAAAACCATTGCCCCATTGACAAGAGTAGGGACCCATCAAAGGAAATAAGTGACCAGGGTTCTTACTTAGAGGTTGATGCTGGTAAATGGCCAGTGACCATGATTCAAGTGCGGTGATTGTTTGTGGTATTACCCTAGCAATCATACAGCTTTCAGGATTAGCAGCAGTTGAACGGATGATGTTTCCTGCGTATTTACCAGGAAAAGCCTTGAACATCTTCGGCATGTGGCTGCTGCCGTGTATCCAGGATGGTGATCATCAACGCACCCAAAGTCTTCGGCATCGCCTGGTCCTTCGTGAAACCGCAATTGGACGAAAAGACCGTGGCGAAAATCTCCATCTTTGGCAGCGACCAACGGGAGGTGCTGGTGGTGTTCTGCCGGCTCAAGAGAGCTTTCAGGGAGGGGCCATGAGGGGCCAAAGATGCAGTGTAATGAGGGACGCTCCAAAAATTGATGCCGAGGGGACCTGAAAAGGTTTTCCAGACACTGCCAGATACATAGATTCTTCGTTTATAGCGTCCCTGTGTGCTTAGCTGCTTTCCGTGGAAAGATTTCACCGAGCTGAACAGCCACGGCTTGCCACGTAGCTCTCGCCAGGCATATGTGAGGTGTCTCCTGGATTTGGTGGATGCAGAGCAATTGCCAGGGCCTTAGCGTTGATTGTTTCAATGGGAAAGCCTTAAATGCCTGGAAATCAGAGTGTGGAAATGCGTGGAAATTCCTTTAAAGTAGAACATGTAGAACCGAAAAAATGGATTCCATGAATTTCCATGACATCGAACTAAATCGACATCGCATTTGCCTGCTGAGGCCTGCAATGTATGGTGGAAAATGCATGTGCGACAACAAAGCCTGGCCCTTGGAATGTTCGAATGTTCGATGGAATGCCTGGATTCGACCAAAAACGTCATGACGCAGACTCACCAGTCATGGATTCCATCTTAGTCCATTGGAAGGCTTCTCAACTTCCTGCTCGCCTTCCTGCCTTTGGAAATCTTTCAAAAGGGGTACATATGTAGCGACCGTGTCAGGTGATATGTTTTCTTAGCTTGCACCAAATTCTCTTACTGTACTTTCCCTTGCTTATTTTCAGGAGGCCTACAAATAGAATCACCACATATCAATTTTGGGAGGTTCTTCTTGTGTGAGTGCCAAGGATCCTTTGTCTTGCATGAGAGCTGTGAAGGGCCCTTGGGCTGACCCAGAGGCTCCAGAGATCTCTCGGGACTTGCATCCATTTTACGGACACATGCAGGAAGACAAAGCTGAAGCATGCTGAAACTAGAGCCGAAGCAACCTGCAGCTGCCCGCAGCTTCGTGGATTTGATGTAGTGGGAAGGTACTGTACCATACTGACCATACTGTACTCCTATTGGAAAATTTGGAAATCCCAATACCTTGGGCCCCCTGGGAAGGCATCCCCTAGATCCCATTAGATTCGGTAGCCTCGAATTTCTGCCAGGTCTTGAAGTGTTTGGAGGAGCATCCCTTGGACAAGGTGCGACCTGTTGGCTTCCCCACCTTCGTGTTCTCCGTGCCTCTGTTTTTAGACGGCTTTCCTTTAAAAGAATAAACATTGAGTGTTCAGATGATTTCCCCAGCCCCAGTTCATATATGTTCATATCATTTAAATATATTTAATTATATTTATATAATTATATATATAAGTATATTTAAATTCAAGCCAAATAATGTGGGTGATTTATTCTCTATCAAGAGAAAGATGGAAACAGTGTCGTTTCCTGCTTGTGAAAGTGTTCACCGCACATCTCCGCGCCAGATCCTGACGCCCGAGGGTGCCAAGTTGTTGGTGGAGGCAGATTTTGGGGGCAGAAATGGCTGGTTTTTGGTTAAGTATAGTGCTTCATAATGCGTAACATGCCTATTTATGTATTTCCGGGAACCAGCCACAAAGTTTGATGTTTCTTGTTGAAGATGTTTTTCTGTCTCTTGGTTCAGTTAAAGCATCAATATCTTTGCAAGCCGCTCTCGCACAAAAAGAGCAGCTTCGCATCATGACATGCCAATTGCCTGGCAGAAGCGGGAAGTTGAAGCTGCATCGAAACCAGATGAGACCAGCAGGGCACTCGGATGTCACGTAACCAGATCGAAAGTGCCAAGTTCCTGGTGAGATTCGCCGCTGAGGCCTTGCTACAGAAGATGAGGAGGCAGCTTCTGTGTTGTTTTGCCCACTGGGAATTTCTTGCGACATTCTTGGATGTAATAAAGATTGTGTTTACTATACATAATATTATACCATTATAATCTATTATACAGATATGCAAATGCAACTCTATGTTTTCAATTTGTTGGTTCTTCCACAGTTGGGAAACGTACTGGAAGAGTTTTCCATTTTTTTGTTGGTGTTACATCAACGCTCAGTGTCGTGAAGGCTGGGGAAGAGCGCGATGCTGTTCCACCAGGTTTGCCTAGTGGCTTCCTGACAAGGCACGGAACCCGATGAACCCATGTTGGGATTTGGCGGTTCAAACCCCACCCGAAATGGTGGTCCCATTTATAAATCATTTCTCAGTGGCTCAAAACAAACCTGCTAGATACTGAGACTGTATGTGGTTGAGAACTTCACTTTTGCACTACAACCAGTTGCCCAGACACTTGAGATGACTCAGACCTGCGAAATATGATGGGTTGAAATGCAAGACCTCCAGAACCACAGATGAACTGCTCAGTTTCAGACAAAAACCATCAAAAACCAACCATCTTCGCGGCACATGTTCGTTATTTCAATCATGTTGACTCCCCACTGTAGATCGCTTGACCATCCAGAATACACCAGAGGATGGTTTCATGGCAAGAATGACATAGAATGACTCAATGACCAAATTTGTGGGTCCAGAAACTGCCAGAAACCCACTGGCTTGGCCCCCTGAATTTCAGGTCTAATATGGTTCTCCCAGAGAAGGAAGCAGAGCTCTTAGAGGCTCTGGTGGGCCCCTGTTGCGGGGGGTGAGTTTCCCAGATTCTGTTTGGAAAAAAATACAGGACATGTCCATGTTCAGATAGTAGAAATACTTGGCTTCTTGTCAAAATCCGCTAGCACATCTTAGTTTTTAAGTACCCAGTGAGAGTTCGAAGTTCTAAGCAGCAAAATCACGGTTTCAGGCAGCAACGGTAGTGAAGATACCCAGAAATGAGGCTTGTTTAACTCGGGCTGAAACGGTTTATATAAATCTCCCGAACTGGGTGAAGAAACTCCCATACAACAACCAGCACAGTCAATCTCCAAGAGGATGCGGGCGTATCGCAGGCCGAACGTCAAGCAGCAGCAATCCTAGCAGAATACCAAGAGGTGGATGAGGTCGGCAAGGATGATGCTGTTTTATTTCTTTGCACTGTGTTGGAAAGAGACTTTGAGTCTTGGAGATCACGCTGCCTTTCCGGAATTGCTTTGTTTTATGAGTAAGTTAATGGCATGTACTGCAATGACTCATGACTTTAAGGTATTTTAAGATACTTTAGGCATTGTTCAGTGAATCGCCAACCGTAGACATCTTCTTCTGAAGGAAATCTACTCAAGATCTTTGGCCATTTACTGGGTTGACAGCCATCATTGGGAGATGCCTGGGTCATCTCTGGTCCCTGCAAGCGCAAGGTCCACATGAAGACTTTGACAGACTGGGTGGCTGAATTCAACGCCCTGATGCAGGACGTACTTTTTGTCGCATGGAGAATGCAACAAACTCTGTGGCTTGGGGTCTTGAAGCTTGACCCGTTGAGTGTCTGACGCCAGGAAATCGGCCGCCCAGTCATAGAACGAGCTCAAGGCTACTATGATAGCCGTGCACTCTGGCAGCAGGCCGTCCAGGCGATTGGGATACACCCAGGCTGTTAGCAGCATTCCTTGATGCACTCCTTGTCTGAGCAATTCATGGGCAAACTTATAGCCGCAGCTGGTTGTATGGACAACGGTCCAGATTTTAAGACCCTGAAACAGGTGCTGACCCTGGTGATTTTGACCAGGAAACCCTCCATGTCAACCCAGTTTCGGGTGAGTCTGCGTTGAGGTCCCAAGTTTGGCAGTCACCATGAACAGATGACAGGACTTTGCTCATCAGCAGGGGGAGCTGGATGAAGTGAACAAAAAGCTGGAGGCAGGAGGTAGTTTTGGTTGCTGGACCGTGGGTTTGGGTATGCACGGTATGATTATTAAATGAAGACATACTGCATCCCCAGGACCTTCAAACTTGGCACATACTGATTGATGTTTTATGATGTCTTCTGGTTTTTGAAGAGAACTGATGAGAAAGTGGTCACAGCAAGACAACAATCAGCAAGTTCATCATAGTTCACGCGGCCTGTGAGTTGCAATGTGCTCCTCTTTTTTGGGACGGCGTCATCTCAAGATGCCGTTGCTATGGATTCCCTGCTGGGTGATGTTCAAACGGGACATTTCATCCCCCTGGTCCTCAGATGCCGAGAGGTTGCTGTGAAGAACTTGGCAACTGCTGAGGCCAGCCTGCAAAGTATGCGTTTCAGGAGTCATAAGAGCAGCGTTTCAGGAATCATCCTGAACGCAAAGTGGAAGCAGATTACAAGTGTTCTTCATTGCTGTGTTGGCTCGTGATTTGTGTTTAATGTTGTCTTTTCAACACATGTGAATTAAATGATTAAGTGAAGACTAAACGAGATGAAAGAAGTACAGCTCACGACCAGATGAGTTGTCAAAGACACGTCTTTGAGGCGGCTTTCGAAGCCTTCCTCCAGGGTTCAGACCCGCTCAGCAAGCAGCAGTGGGAAGATCTTGCTCCTGCCAAGGCGAAAATCCTGGTGGTTCAAGAATCTGAAAATTGGGTACCCCGAAAGCCATCCAAACCCCCATGGTTCATCATGGGTATTTTCTTAGTTTGTCATTTAAGAATATTTAAGGGAGTATCCATGAGTATCCCGTTTTTGAGGCAAACCATGACAAATCCATGGGGTATTCACCCCGCTTCGCGTGGGGTGGCCGCCCACACCGCAGGTTTATTTCGGTCCGTGAGAGGGGCTAAGGGTGGTTTTCCCCCGTGGGGGCTCTTCAAATAAGAAATCCTTCCAAAACATT
>Ga0126342_10013147_pt1 | contig 14700 bp, 14 predicted proteins | sample Cyp1metagenome_FD_92528 | JGI IMG/M metagenome (GOLD analysis project Ga0126342, IMG submission 92528) | Coral microbial communities from Lord Howe Island, Old Settlement Bay, Australia - Cyphastrea 1 metagenome | ecosystem: Host-associated > Invertebrates > Cnidaria > Coral ... | reverse complement strand
TGCAGCCATTCCAATGCGATCTGCAACCACAGCTTCAGGAAACGCATAGAACTACGCACACATGAACAAGCATTCTTGCAAAACACATAGGAGGAACCAATCGCGTCCGGAACGACCGCAGCCACAACCGCCGCACAGACGAGGTAGGCTGCAGCCACTTTACACAGAAAAACACGAGGTTTTATTATGTATTGTTCCATTATGTATTGTTCTGTGATCTACCACCCTTCATCAAAGTCAATTGCATAGCTTCTATTCTTTTGTTATGTATTGTTACATCATGTATTGTTATGTGATCTACCACCCTTCATCATAGTCAATTTCATAGCTTCTTATTCTTTTCTTATGTACTGTTAGATTATGTATTGTTACATGATCTACCACCCTTCATCATAGTCAATTTCATCGTTTCTTATTCTTTTGTTGTGTATTGTTATGCTATGTATTGTTAGATCACGTACCACCCTTCATCATAGTCAATTGCATCAAGTAAAAGTCATTCGTAACTCGGAAGTATTGCTTCCCAACTTCCTTTGATTATACATATATACAAACATACACATACACACACACACTTTTATACAATATGTTCACTGCGCTAGTCACACATCGCCTCGCTGTAACAAAAAGCGCAAAGGCTACAACCACTTGGCCATTGGTTTTGCAACAGCTTGCAACGTGTTTTTCCTCGCATGGAGGAGTTGTGTTCAAGAGTCTTGCCATGGTGGCCATCGTTGCAAACACCGTCTACTTGGGCTGGGCTGCGGATCATAACGATTCTTGGTGTGAAGGTTTGCACATATTCAGCCGCATTTCAGTTCAGACAAGCAAAACTCTAAAAAAAAAAAGTAAACTTAGCAATACAGTCAATACATGTAACTCATATAACACATAACACCTGTCAACCAAGTGTTGGAACTTGCACTCTTTGCGAAGTAGAAGCTGTGCTGTTGCCTTTTTCGGCCAAGGTGCAGAACAGCTGGAGACGATTGCAAGGCCAACCGGCGGAAGTCACTTCCCGCTCTGCAGACATCGCAGCTCGGATCGCAGAGTCCCCGGTGAAGGAATCTCAGTACATCTCACTACTCAGCTACATCGTACGCACCGATTTAAATGTCCTGAAAACGACCAATCTGTTTTAATTCTCGTTTTCATTTGTTTTCATCTGTTTCCATCTTCTTGTTTTGTTTTTCATGAGCCCTGGTGATTCGAACAGGTGCCCAGAAACCCGATGTCAGTTATATCGGCTGGTTCAATTTTGATCCTTTGAGCTGTGGAGAAACTCTCCAGGCTGCAACATCAACCAGCAGAGAGCGACTAGCACAATGGGATCACAATGGGCAACATGATTTCGTTACCGTTCGAACACCTGACTCTAGCGGGCAACCTCTCATAATATTTAGACCCGCATCCCTAACCGCCAAGGCTTTTGCTGGCCGCCTGGTGGCATTGGCATCACAAGCGCATTTCATGTAGTAAATACTAGATGTATTTTAAAAGATGCTGAAATATGTTCGATGTATGATGTTGAGACTGTGAGGATACAGCGCACGTGCAGTTCAGAGTGGCGCATGTGTAAAACGAAGTTTCAGGTTGGTTTGGAGCGGAGCTGCTGATCCGCGCGGCTGCAGAAAAGCTACAATTCATTATAGGACAGGGATGGACAGGGTGGACAGGGTGTGTGGTGATTGTGCAGAGGCACAGCACAAAGTAAAGAAAGTGAGGTGTTGGGAAGATTTGGGAAGTTGGGAGACGTTTGCAGCCACGGAAATTTGAGCTGGAAAGATTCAACGGACCAAAGAGACACTCTTAAGAGATATAAGATCTTTTGGAGCACTTTTGAGCAATGAATAAAACCTTGCAATGTTTCAATCGCGAGAGAGCAGAGTCTGTCGGAGTCGGGGCAGGCGACGAAAAGTTCTGGAATGCGTTGGACGTGTTTCTGGTGACGGAGCCTTGGCAGAGAGGCTGTCTCGGCTCCGTAAAGATATCGATCGGTATCTAAAATATATATATATATATATCCATAAGTATCATACGTATGGATCGGTAACCGATGCGAGCTGAGTATAGCACTGCGCATTGCAACTCGAAGGATTTGATGCCACATCTGCAGTCAACTTCAAAGACTTCGTAGTTTGATGCCACAATGCTGTGCGCTATTTTGCTGCAGAAACACGATGAAACACGTTCAAAACACCATCAACTCAGCCTCATTTTGCGCAGTTCAACGTCGCGCTTCCGAGGAGTCCTTGATCACCTTGGCCTGGGATTTGCCTTCGAGTTTAGCATTTCTGCGGACTGGTAATGGGCACAATGTTTCACCACCCATTTGCACCTGCACCGAGTTGCTAGTTGCAGCGGGCAGTGATCTGACCATGTGAGTAGTTCCCTTAAAACACGCTGAGATATTCTGTGACTCCCTCATGACCAACTGTCGGACTCTCTGCTTGTGAGGATTCTGCGAGTTTTCCGGCTGGTGCGCATCGTACGCCTCGTGCGGACGGTTCAGGCAAGCTTATGCAAACTTCCATCTCAAGCAGATGTAGCCACTTGATAAGAATGACAAGAGGGTGTTTCCGCTTTTTTTCACGCAAGTCGCCCAAGTGACGCAGAGAGAAGGAGAGTCACTTCTCTGAATTTCAGCTTTTGGGTGTGACTTCCGAAGACAGCTGTTGCAGGCTTTGCGAAAGCTTCGATTCTTGTCCTTATGCGAGGCGGTTTCCTTGTAAAGATAGTTCCGTCAGAAAGCAAAGTCAAAACAATGCATGGAGAGCAGGGGAGCGTGTCTGAAGTTGACCTCAATCTCAGTGTGACAACTGTTGCTTGTGCCTGGACATGTTCTATGTCAGCATTGCCCCGGGGTTCTTCCAGAGCTCTTCCATGTTTGCTTTCCCGTGCGTTTGTTCATCCCTTCAAAGCATGAGAGCCGGGTTCACAATGAGTAGACACAGAACAGATCCCAGAACATAAGTTCCAAATCAGAACGCAGCAAGCAGCAAGGATGATTTTGAACAGAAGGTTTTTGCGACGTGAAAATGAATATGAATAGAAGATATAAGGCATAGACTAAGGCTTAGTCATTGCGATGTCAACTTAGATGTCGACGACCGAGGAACGATGATCTTCGCGATGCTTAACTCTTTTGCTGACCTTCTCTGGGCGCTGCAAGTGGTGCTCCTCATCGTTCCACGGCGACAAAGCGGCCAAAATGTGCCGAACATGGCAAGAGGTGATGCATAGATATGCTTAGAGTGATAAAGTGCATCTAAAGCGTATCTAAAGTGTATCCGAAGTGTATCTGAAGTGTTTGTGGTTCAGAGTGTTTGAAGTTCGAAACGGGCACAGACGTGTCTCAAGCAGTAGGAAACTCATATAAACTCATTGCTATTGAAGATGTTGAAGATCGGAGCGGGCCATGCATTTTGGACATTGTAAACTCTTGAAAAAGGCTACATTGCAGTGTTGCGGCGTTGCGCGCCCTATTTGGCCGCCTGAGGTCTTCGTGTTTAGTCTGATATTTCAGAATGTGACTTGGACTGGGCAGTCACTGCACCATTGTGAAGACAGGGGGACCAGAACAGGATGATGTAACACATTGTATACAATATTCTATCAGAAGAAAGGTCAGGTGAGACTGGCAAAGCGCGTTGCGTGCAAAATTTTGTGTGTGTGTCTAGCTTTTGGAAGTGCCTCACGCTGTTTCTCATTTTGAGAGTGAACATGAAAGCTCACATCCCAAGGCAGTTGCGGCTCATTTCGATTCTATCGACGTATCTTAGTTTAAACGTGGGCTGGACAGGGTTGTTTTTAGGGGGAAGTTTACGGCACCTTTCTTCCCACGTTCCCAAATTCTGGCCTAGCTCCACAATTGAATTGATCAATTCCTCTTTTTAATCCTGGACTCATGTCACATCCATGTCACATCAATGACTTCACATAGTGATCCACGTGTTGAGTCAGGGGAGCGATAGCGTCGCAGTGAGTGCTGCCGCTGACGTCAACGAACTTTACGGTGGCCTCTATAGTTTCTCGACGGATTTGAAGAATTCGATCAATGTTCCAATGTTTCAAAGCCAATGTGTTTGGAACATCCCAATTGTCGCGTTTGTCGTTCCAATGTGATGCTCAGAGCTTTTTGTTGATTCAACGGTTGTCTCAGTTCTGATGTCAGTTGTCAATTGTAAGTCTTTGTCAGTTGTGATGGCAGAGCTGCATTGTTTGCCGCAAGCTTGCCCTGACTCAGTCTCGATGGTGACGCTGTGGAGTGCAACTTGCCAAAGAATTCAGAAACCAATGGGAACACCGATACAGTAGGTTTGGATGCACTGAAGCATTATCGTGTGGATCGATTTGGTTGAGAAGTAACCCTTGTGATCTTGTGATCATGATTCGGCTTGGGCTCCAAGGCAATGTGTCCTAGAGCAACTCTCTTGAATGTTTGAACATCTTTCAATGTTGTTTCAGAAGGGCTGTTCCCCAAGGCCGTGAGTGGCGGAAATGATTGGATGCAATATGCAACAATTCTGAAAGAAATCAGCGCCTCGGAGCCGAATGCACTCGATTTACTTGTCTTGTGATGAGCTTGTGATGTTTTGTGTGTCATTCACTGGAGCTGGATTGGTCTGGTGTTCAGATGGCGGTTTCTGGATACAAGCCTGGACACCTGGAGTTGAACTGTTGTGCGTTGTGCAATTTTCGTCGTGATGTGAGGCATGGGCGAGTTTTATTTCATCCTCTTCAATTTCTATATTGCCTTCTGTGTGATGGGACTTTTCAACGTGGTGACGGGAGTTTTCGTCGACAGCGCAGTTTGCACGCGGACAGAGGACGAGATCGTTCAGGACAGACTCTGGTGAGTAATAACGAAGGATTGGTAGGGTTCAAGTATGTTGAAAATATGTTGGAGTGTTTTGACGTGCCTTGGCCTTTTGGTAAAGCACAATTTCGCACAAAATGTCAATGACATATGAAGAGGATTCATACTCCGCACTGTGCTCCCCTCTGTGCTTGGTGTTAACTGTTAAGCAGTTGCAACCTCAAAAACTTTCACTTGAGATGTCTTTTCTCTGTGACGGAACAAAGTGCCAGGGCTATTTGGATGAGATGAAGTCCATGACGGAATCGATCAAAGGTTTCCTCAAGAAAGCAGACAAGGCTTCTTTGAGGCATCATCGTGACAAATTCCCAGATCAGTACTGAACCATCCATGGGGCAATAATCAGATGGCCAAAAGCATGTGCCTCCAAGTATCATGGAAATGTCTTGGCATCTCATTTCATGAATCTTTTCTCGCAGAAATATCGCAGGTCTTGGAATGAAATTCACACGGCTAAGCAGAGCTAAGCTGTCACAAGTTTGCACTGAGGATTCTTCAGGGACTCTGACATATGAAGAATTCCAGGCCCACATGTCCAACCCGGTCGTTCCCACCTCAGTTTGCCCCAGAAGATCTGGAAAAGGATTTGGACGCAACATGTCTTGAACCATTGATCCAGATGTTTTCAGATCTCCATTGTTTCCACATGACTATCATGACTTCCACGAATCTAAGCGATCTAAGCGACCTAAGCAATCTAAGGTCAAAGCCTACTTCAGCGGACTGGACATCGATCCTGACGAGACGAAGATCATCTTCACCCTGTTGGACTCCGACTGCAATGGTGACATCGACATCGAGGCAACGAAATCAGAGCTGTACATATCTTTGATTCATATTGGCAATATATTGGCATATTGGTAGATTTGTGTGGATTTGTACCTTTAAAGACTTTAAAGATCTTTAAAGCATGTAATCAAGATAAACAAGTTTGCTCGTGGGCAGTGTTTTTCTCATTGTTTCCGTCGCAGGAGTTTGTTCATGGCACCATGAAGCTCAAGGGCTACGACTCTCGGCATATCGAGGGGATGTTACAGGAAACAATATTGCAAGGCAAGTGCAATGCCAGCGTTAAAAGACTTTCCGGTTTGCCGCGATCTTTCGATGATACGGAGATTCCTAAAGAAATGAGGGAGCCAAGCTGAGCTAGATTGGGAGCGATTGGAAGGACCGGGGAATCGGTAGGACAGAAACAGGGGAGGAAAACCAATTCGGTGAGAAGAACTTGAACGTCAAGATGTCATGTTTCTCAATGCACAGCATGAACAAAGGCAGTAGTAGTACAATAGAAAAGGAATGAATGGTTTTTTTTCCATGCAGAGACTCCGCACTCAACTCAGACATCATTTGGTGCGCCGCTTAGGCCACAAAATTGGATGTGATGGCTTTGATGTATGATGCAACGAGACAAAGCATTCGATTTGAAGCCCTATGTGACTTTGTTGAGTGTCTCTTGGTGCATTTGGCATATGACACTTGGCCTGTCTTGGCCCGCCGCGACAATGAGTCAAGACTGCATACCCATTGAACGGTGGAGATGGGCTGGCCATTCTGTTGTCATTGGACTTCTTGAAACTTTGATGTTTTTAAGGTCAAATGAACGACATCTTGGATGCCTTGACTAGCAGAGGTTGACGTCCGTGTACAGCCAAAGTCACAGCTTTGTTGATCCTTCGCGATGTTTTCGGGGTAGCACAGTAGAAACTACACATCTGTTGGTTTTCCATGTTCAATCTCCAAACCTGTTGAAAGCTGTTGCCTTTGTGGCGAGAATGGCGCCAGCGCTTCCAAGCAGAGATCGGCCTTCCCATGAAGGGTCTGTTCTGTGAATCCAGGGGCAAGGTGTTGCAGGTTGGTTTGGGATGTTTTGGGTTGCGGGTAGTTGTCTTACATCTTTCCATACCTTTCCATACTTAATGATTTCAATGTTATCCGGTTTTCCTGGTTCCAAGTTGTGTTGTGGACCTAAAAGTGTGTGAGCGAGTCTGACGCAAAGCTTAGTACGTCACTTGCAGCTCAGGTGAAATAAGACACAAATCGTTTACCGGTTTACTATGTTTACTTTGGTATTTGTGCATGTGCGTATATTATATATAATACTTATTTTGATAGGATCGCAGCCCTGATAAAAGAGCTGGATTTCAGATCTGTGATGTGTCAAAGTGACCTGCAGCACCGTGGTGGCACCCGCAAAGCGGGTGAACACAGCATCCTGCAGACAAGGTCTCACAGAAAAAGTGAAGTGTAACAATTGTAGCATGAGCCTCTGACTCGTCAGCCATGACTACGCAGATCATGTCGCATGCACGACTTGCGCTTTGTGACAGACCCTGACAATGGTATGCAGTTGACTCCTGGAGCTGGTAAAACTTGGGGTGCTACAGCTTTCTTTCCCGCTAGCCATTCAGCATCACGTGTGGGAGTCTTGCGTTTTTGCATCCAAATCACTAAGATGGCCCGTTCATTTGTGCTGACTGCTGCAGTCCTGCTGTCCTGCGGTGCATTCCTGACCGCCTTCGTGGCTGCTCCTCGCAGCTCCCACGTGTCTGCTCCTACCGCCAGCACTGGAACTGCAGCAGCCTTGACCGCCGCCACTTTGGTGACCCCACAGGCAGCATTCGCAGATGAGGGCTCCGTGTGGATCCCGGCGCTCTCTGCCATTGGCGCTGGCTTCGCCATTGGTTTCTGAATGGATTATAGCCACACACTTTTGTATACTCTTGTTCTTTGTTGTTTTTTCGACTCTTTTGTGATTCTTGATGGGTGTACCAGTTTTCTACCGTTTGTCTCACAATAAAACTTTTTTGGGATCAACGCGCCACCAAGGTTTGGCTGCGATCGGTTCAGGTGTCGGCCAGGGCATTGCTTCCGGCCGATGCATTGATGGCATCTCCCGTCAGCCTGAGGTTGCTGATGATCTCCGAGGTGTGCTGCTGCTGTCTTTGGCCTTCATGGAATCCCTGACCATCTATGGTTTGGTGATCGCTCTGGTGCTTCTCTTCGCCAACCCTCTCATCAAGTGAGCTCCAGAACCTTGAAACGCTTTAGCGGAAGCTTGTCACAAAGCTATACTTTTTCCAAGAGTCTCGAGGCTCCAAATGATCCAACCCATTGAGGATATCAAGGTGAAAAATGGCTCTGGCAAATTGCAATGCACAGGAAGCGTTTGAAGGTTTGGTAACGAGTCTATGAGCATGTAATGTGTCTATGTTCGGGGTAAGCTTTGCGATTGCAAATGCAACCTTGATGCAACCTGGCAAGGTTCTGAACGGTTCTGCTTGTTCCGTCTTGTTCCGCTTACGGCCAAGATGACAGCTGTATTTGTTTTCTTGCTGCAGGGCTCAGAGTATGCGCGAGTGCAAGTCCAAAGCCAAAGTCTTTAGAACAAAGCACTACAAAGCTTGCACGGACGGTAACAAAATGTAACAAACCTCTTCCATCATTTCTCATCACGGAAAGAAATGCTTATCTCTGAGTCTCCGAGTCACACTTGGACTTAACTTCGAATTTTTTGCCTTATGAAATTTGCCTTATACTTCGTGTTCAATGTCTAGTGCTTTGTGTCCTGTCCCAGTTTCACTGCTTTGCCCTTGAGCCTGGCATCGTTTCGTTGAACCCGGAGATGAAGCCTCACGTCGGCTTTGCTGTCGCTTCTCCCTCAGACCATTTGTGATCCGTGGCTATGTGTAGGGAACTTTCACAGTGAGGGCGTCATTTCTGTAGATTGCAACTGAGAGGTATTGGTGCCATTGCTGTCATGGTTTGCGCTCTGGAACTTCGCAAAGCTCCCGTTCTACTGGGACACCTGTCGGTCGAACTGTTGCGGTAGTCTGGTCAAGCCTCTGGAAAGATTCTGTGAATCTGAACACGGCTCACTGTTTTTGCCTTCGAACATGTCATCTAGATTATCTAGTCACGGTCATGGCACTACGGTTGCTACTGTCACCGGGAAAAAAAGAGGCAGCCGAGGAATTCAAAGAAAACTACGAATCTATATGATGACATCCATTTGGCGAAATTTAGGTTTAATGAGAAGATCCTTTGTGTGTGTGTGTTTGTGTCATCTTTGTTGCGAGCCGTTTCTCATTTCTCTCATTTGTCTATCTTCATCCAGCACAGCATTTGTGGCCTGATGTCCTGCAGTGCCTGAAGTGCAAGGAGCAAGAGCCAATGACAAATGTTACCTTTGACCCAGTTGAATGTGCAAAACCAGATCGACTGGCCCATTGTTCTGGATTGACAACGCCACTTGGAGAATTTACAAGCATGGATGCTATGCTTCCAAATTGTGTATCGTCCACTGCTTGCCCGAAAATTTGGAGAGGAATTCTGACCAGCGGCCTCAATAGCCAGATAACCTTTTCAACAATTCTAGATTTGCTTCAATCACAGCTAGACCATTTCAGACCACTTCAAGCCACATGTCTCGTCCAGTATGATCCTTATGTTTTGCTGTTCACATTTGCGTGAGTTTCCAACTTTAGAAAGATTGACAAAGCTGCGCTCAGGGAGTTCCGCTTGTTCCGTGCTTTCAACATTACCTCTGAGTACAAATTGCAGGCAGCAAAGGAGCCGAATCTGCGGTTTCTATGTTTCATGCAAAACATCTTGAAGGGCAAGGCAGAATTAGACATAGGCAAGGAAACACATTGGTGACATGGCTGAAGACGATGAAGAATGAAAAGGCGTTTTGGTTTCTTCAAGTTACTTGCTTATTGCAGGATCTGTTCATTCTCCCACACACCGCGATGGGTGTTTGCTTGGAAGCTTGGCAGCAGTGAATCTCCTGTTGTTTCTGTGATCAGTGTTTTCTGGTTCCAGGTGCTTGTTTTTCCCTCCGTCAGCTGGTCGGGAAGTTCCCCACATAACTCTTACAAAATTTACAGCTTTCTACCCCCCCGGGCCTCTATCCTCCCTGAGCCAAGGAAGTGATGTTCATCTTTGCTCTTTGCATGGGAAATCGAGGCTCTTGCGAGGGATTTGACGGGCAAGTGTTGGACTGGAGAATTTTGCGTCAGGCCTGTATGAACACAGCAAGATCTTGCTTCCAATGACGGCCATCTTCGCTATACACATCTTGCCAGTGGCGGGAGGACGGCCAAGGATTTAGCCACGGGTTCCAAAGGAAACAACCGGTTTTAGCTTTAGTTTTAGTTTCACTTTCTTTGCCCTTTAGCCTTGACGTATCTCCATCGTCAATTCTCAATATTTCAGCTCTATCCAAGCTTTTCTTTGTGGGATACATGCCAGCTGATCTGAAAAGGTAGTAACAAGGCCAACAAGGCCAAGCTCGAGACACTCTTGCGAGGAATTCCCGACACGCTCACAGGCTTACCTGTAAATCAGGTCCTGGAGCCTTGGTTTGTTTAGTGCCTGCAGCTTCCTGGAGCTCCCTGGAGCTTCTTGTTTTTTTTTCCAATTCATATTTCAAGATGGCGCATTCAAGTTAACTCAATTCATTCAGTCTTTGACTTTGTCCGAGTACTGTTTCTGGGTCTCAAAAGTGGCTGCGTCCTCTGGAATGCGGCGGTTCAGTTTGGCTCACAGCTCAGGTGGCTTTGCTGCTCTTGGCCACAGCCACGGGTGCCTTCGGGATGTACCGCGTCAGCTCCTCAGGGACAAAAGCACGTGCCTAGAAGGCGATGCGAATTTGATGCGTTTTCGATCTGACTGCAAATTTCTTTCGCCAAGGACTACAATGCCAATGGTGGAGAGCCCCCCACAAGACAACGTGCTGGGAGGCTCCTCGATCGAAAAGTAGACAAGGCACGCGTTTACAGTAGCAAAGTAGACCCGTCTTAAATAACCAAAAAACAAGCCTTTCTTTGCTTCCCGTTATGATGTCCCCAAACTTTTGCGCAATTCGAACATGTCATTGGATAAAGATGGCAATGGAGTCCAAGTACCTTTGAATTAAGATGAGAGATTTCTCGCAGGCACATAGTCTGGAAATTATATGACGCTCCGGAGCGATCACCACTTGCGAAAAACACGTGCAGCATGCTTTCGTACTTTTTGGCACGGATAATTGAATTTACGCTCACCCTAGAATAGTTTGTAAGCTGACAAGACTGTGGCTGAAAACGTTTCCAAGAAGGGGAGATGAGGTTAGTGGCTCTTCCAGTTTGCTTGAAGGCGCGATAGAACATCGCGCTGCCTCGCAAGGATTCAAATGCAGTCTGCAGGGAGTTCTGACATTTCTGAGATTTCTCAGGTTGCTCTTTTGGTCTTGGATCACAATATCGGTGTTAGTGAATTTGGCGCCGATTGGTGAGCAGCTTCTTTGCATTTTTGCAACATTTGCAGTTTGCAGAGTTTTTGCCTGGCTGTCAGATAGTGCGCAAGTGTCCTCCCAAAGAAGGGAACATACCAATCCACTGCGACTGATATTCACGCATATCACATGTAGCCATAGAGCCAAATAAAGCCATTTGGTACTAATCTAAGGTGGGGAATGCTGCTGACCTCGTGGAATTCGAAAGCATCACCAGATGTCCCAAATCCGCTTTCGGGCCGCGACTTCTATAGCAAATTGAGCCTCTTGCTTTGTGAACGTACCATCATTTGAAAGCATTTGTTTCAATGCTCTGAATATCTTTGAATATCTTTGAATGCTCATGCTCTCCCTGTGCACTGCTGCAATGCCACTTAGTGCCTGGTGCGCTTTTTTCTAAACTGCTCTGTGTCGAATTGACGCGGAACTCGCCTTTGCTTCAGATTGTCCATGGCTGGGCCGCATCGTCAGGAGCCCCAGAAATCACAGCAATAGCAGCTCAGAAACAACACACCGATAGAAGTACTTAGGAGAATCTTAGCAGATGTATATATTGCATATCCAAATGTCAGTGATTTCTTAATGTTTGATGTTTTGATGCTTTCACTTAGCAAGATTTTGAGGTCTCCTGCCGCTGTTTTCTCCAATTTCTGCAAGTTCACTTTTAGCCTGATGCATTTTGACAAGGTCAGTCTTTTTTGAAAGCTCGGAAACTGCAGCTAAGGGTGCCATGTTCGCTCTTTTCAATATCTTCATGTACGCTTTTGAAGCTTGGCATAGTTCTGGAAGCACCACATGGAAGCAGCACAAAACGCAGCAGACGCAGAACTGCCGGTTGAACACCTCGGAAATGTGTTTTTGGATTCTTTTTGTGGTCTCAGGACGTTTACGCTGAAGAAAGAGGGGCACGATGGAGAAGTCCGTTCAGCAGGCCACATCACAAAGTTGATACCAAGTATGATGCCAAGTGCCTGGCACATTTCACTGAAAGCACATCCCAAGGGTTCACAGGATGTTCACAGCATGTTCACAGCTTGTGCAGAGCTGGTTGATGCATTTTGGTTCTGGGGTTGTGTCAAGCACATTTCTATTGCAACGCGTTGTGGCAGGGATGGGCCAGCTCTTTGGCAATTGGCAAGGATGCCATATCCCAATGTCGCGCAACAGAAGTTGAGAGATGATGTTGGTAGCCATATGTGATCGCAGGATGTTTTCACTTTCTGTGTTTGCTCAACTACGCCCTTGTTTTGCCATTATGTGATGTCATTTGCAGGTGGACAACAATTTCTATCAGATGCCTGAGCGGTGGCTCGAAGCCACCGGTGAGTGTTTTGTGCTTTGCATCGGCGTCTCCTGGCTGGTGACGGCCATGTTCAACCCAGGCGTGGCCGCTTTGACTTCCAGTGCAGTGTGCAGTGTGCCGTGCGCGTTTCCGTTAATGCCTTGGAAACTTGAAAAGGGTGACAGATGCGACAGGCATCTTCAGAGACAATATTCTTCGAAGTATTGTCGGATACAACAACCTTTGCGTGACTTGGCAGTTTACCTTAGTTGCAACAAGTTGTTTTGCTATGGTTTTTGAGGGGGTGTCAGTCACATGTTTCTTGCGAGGTCGGATTTGATAGCGTCCCGGCGAGATATGTGGCCATGCCATTGCTGGTGATGCAAGCTGTTTTGGCTGCTCGTTGCTTGGTTGTGTTCGGCTTCATTCGGCTTCATTCGGCCTGCGCATTCTTCGATTTCACGGCGTTGTCAGCTTTTAACAGCTGTCAACTATCAATATCCACTCGCACATCTCGCACCAAGGGGGTTAGTATATGGGTGCGTTGATGGGGCTTGATAGCCGTCTACGTTGCGCAAACCTTCCCCAATGCACGAGTGGAGTTTGATACTGTTAACAGCTGTCGTTGCTCTAGCTGCTCCAGGTTATAGTTATTTGGACACCATCCGCCTCAAAGCCACCAGATCATATTTGACATGGTGGCAATTTCAGACACTCGGCACTTTCTGGGTCGAAGCTGCGCTGTTTCTTTTCTCCTTTGTACTTGCCAGCCCTTTGCCACTATTGTTTCTTAGGGCAGCACAACATGTGCCAGCTTCATGTGTACATGGCCTATCGCCATTTTGAGGCTTGGATATTGGGCCAACACAATCTTTGCGGCTTAGGCCTCAGAGCACTTGGTCAAAGTGAAACACTTTGGAATAACATTGACGTCTTGCGAAGAGCCAAAGATTTCCTGAAAAAATGCCTCACAAATCAACACTTAATGAGTTTTCAGAGTAAGATATGGTGCGGCTCAGGTGTGGATGGCTTGTTTCCCAATGCTCCTCGTGATCACAGCTGAATTTGACAGCTGGATGAGCACCAAGGCAAAAGATCGCTGTCTCGTTTCCACACAGCACCGATAGCACGGATGGTGTGATGATGGTGTGTTTGTTGTGTTCACCTTGTCACACAAGCTAGCTTTTGCTAGCTGAAGTCACTCTTGCTTTAGCAAGGTACTGGGGGAGCTGGAACCTCCAATCGCATGAAACTGCGTAGTTAACTAGGTCCACCGCTCACAGCGGACCGTGATACGAAATGACTTTTTTCATATTCCAAGTGCGTGGAATGCTCGCAATTACAATGGACAAGAATCCTGCAACATCAGCAAGGTGCGAAACGCGTAATTACAGTGTTGAAGTTTTTCGCGTGTAGCCCAGTCTAATTTGCTTCGAATATTTGAATTTGCGCCGCTTCCAACTATTAGTTTCTTGAAATTCATGAATTCTGCGAATACGCAATTACATGGGGAAACACATGTCCGGTTTTTCGACCAGAGGAATTGACGATGACGGCTTTCGCATATTTCAGCTGCAGGGTGTTCAAAGCTGATTGTTTTCTTGCTGAGCGCTTCAAAGTCCGGTGGCTTTCAGCCATGTTTTCCATGAAAAATAGAATGCCCTTGGAGTTGCAGGTGCCACAGACTGTTGGGCAACAAATTGAACATGACGCAACTTCCAAGACAACCTGCTGTAGCCTGGCAACATCGTCAAGACAAAAGTGCGAGGAACGCTAAAACACCCGCCCACACCAGACCCCATTATGACATGACGCAATCATTGTCAAGACGCAAGTGCCAGGAACGTTAATACACCCGCCCAACCCTGACCCCAACATGACATGACGCAACTTCCAAGACAACGTGCCGTAGCGTAGCATCATCTTCAAGATCTTCAAGACATCATGACACGACGCAACTTCCAAGACAACGTGCTGTAACGCGGCATAATCTTCAAGACGCAAGTGTCAGGAACGTCAACACACCCGCCCAACCCTGACCCCATCATGACATGACGCAACTTCCAAGACAACGTGCCGTAACGAAGCATCATCTTCAAGACGCAAGTGTCAAGAACATCAACACACCCGCCCAACCCTGAACCCATCATGACATGACGCAACTTCCAAGGCAACGTGCCGTAACGTAGCATCATCTTCAAGACGCAAGTGTCAGGAACGTCCTCACACCCGCCCAACCCTGAACCCATCATGACATGACGCAAC
>Ga0126342_10013146_pt1 | contig 14700 bp, 15 predicted proteins | sample Cyp1metagenome_FD_92528 | JGI IMG/M metagenome (GOLD analysis project Ga0126342, IMG submission 92528) | Coral microbial communities from Lord Howe Island, Old Settlement Bay, Australia - Cyphastrea 1 metagenome | ecosystem: Host-associated > Invertebrates > Cnidaria > Coral ... | reverse complement strand
GTTTCGCGACTTTCCTACCTTTTCGCGCATCTGCATCTTCTTTCTTCTGACTCTTTCTCTTCTACTCTTCTTTCTTCTAATCTTTCTCTTCTCTCTGCCTCTTCCCTGCTCTGCTTTTCATCTTGTCGGAAGTTTGACTTCCAAACTTCCTTCGATGATAAAATCATCAAATGTCCAGCTTGGGCTGAGTGAAGAGATGCAACTGGGGTGTCTTTGACTTGGTCCGAAGAAGAGAATACACTATCAAATTTCTCACATCAAGGGTGAATGCGTGATGAATCGTGGTATATCATGGTATATCATATATCTATATTGCCGAGTCCCTGACTAGCAGGGGCGCCACTGGGCAAGCCGCGCGCAGCTCCCATCTTTGGCTCTTGGATCCCTGCCGAACAGCACACCGATGCACACCGTTCCCCTAAATCTTCCACTGAATCAATCACTGAATCTTCCACTATGTTCCACTACTCCCATTTCTGTCATCCTCAAAGCTTGGAACCAAACAAATGCTCACCACACCTTCATTTGGGGCTCTGCAAGGCAAACCAAATGTAGTTGAGTGGGTTATGAAATGTTCTGATCATTCTCTTTCATTTCACACCTGCGGGTCAATCCGCTAAATACAGTACCTTAAAGATTCTTAAAGTTCAAGGCTTTGCAATACATGATGTGACATGTAAAAGCCGTCGCAATCCTTATCTCACAGCAAAGGAAAGCTGCAATCTTCACTTGCGTTATTTCGCAACGCAGGTGGTTCGCTTTGGTTCGCTTTGTAGCGAAGTGGCTGGGAAGTCTTGACCCACATGGTTCAGTGCAGACCGTGACGATTTGTGATGGTACCAGCCTTGATTCACAGGATGCGGAGCTGCCTGGTCCCCTTCTGCCTGTCCTCAGTGATTTGGCACCAGGCTACACAGATTACACAGACAAAGCTGATTACACAGCTGAGCACGACTCTCAAAGGCCACCAATCTGTCATTGCAATGGAATGGATACCGCATACTGCAAAAACATTGCTACCGAGTCTACCGAGTATCGGGTGAACTTCTCTGCTGGCGGCTGAGGTTGAACAGGTGGTCCAGGCCCTAAGCCACGCAATTTGAGACTGTAGCAACTGTAGCAACTGTAGAAACCAAGAGCGCAATTCATTCACAATTCAATCATGTCGACCCTGAACAACTTTGATGGAGGATAATCAGGAAAACCTGATACAGCGAGCTTGGTAGTATCGCAATTTAAACACATTGAGTGTGTGAAAACCTGATGTTCAACATATAAACACCGGATGCTTTTTTAAATGTCTGATTCAGTGTATGCTGATGTATGCTGTCTAGTTGTAGAGCCTTCGCGCCTGTAGAGGAATCAACGAGTGCTGACAAGCAGCGGACAGTAGGCTCCGGCGGGGGCCGGGACGGATTCGGCTGCCCTGCGAAAAGGCGGCCATGAAAACCTCAACTGACTAATCCGTCCTGCTTTGGGCGTCAAACCAATGCTATACCCTCTTTAAAGTTGAATTTTTAAAAACTGTTCCCCAGAGAAAACACAATCATACATTTAAGGAAAAAAAAATATTGGCGACAATTGAAATCTTGTTTTTTTGCCGGTGAAGTTGTAGTACTGGTAGCACTTGCAGTACTTGCAGTACTTGTAGTGAGTGGGGTTCAGCATGTTGATTGCGTTACCTTTTGCACCTCAAGTCTTTTTTAAATAAAAGGTGTAACAAGGGAAAGCGAAAGAACGAGAAATATAAATGGAAACAGAAAGCGAAGGTTGCTTTTGTAAAAGGCTTTTCGTTCTTCTCTTGGCTCCAGGATCAGCTCTGGAAAAGTTCGCTGCAATTGTGTGCCCCCCCGGGAACAAACCTACTACAGCGAATTGGACCCTCTCATAGTCCAGTGCCTTGGAAATTTGTGGAAAAGCTGCTCTTTAGTAAGGGTCTAATAAGAGGTTGGTAGAGTTTTTTTTAAAGGCAAACAAACATTGTTAAAAAAAAATGCTAAGATTCTTTTTTGAACACAAACATTTTATTGAGAACATCACGGTCTGCAAAAAACTCTTGCCACAACAGTAAAACTGTCAATGGGTTCTGAATAATGAAGAAAATACTAGTCACACTAGCGAACCTAGCTACTAATAAGGATGCAACATTATAAATTATAACTGACTCCTGTCATTCTCCTGTCCCTGATTCGACATGACTAGCAACTCTAACGACACAGTTTTCTCAAGATAAAAGACGACAAACTTTCTGCCATTCATTGCCTGGCCGCGCAACATCGCACAACGGTTTTCTTTGTACCAATCGAATACATTGGAATCCATTCGAGTCCAGTCAAAGCATGCTATGACGCCTGGTCCTGAGCTTGACTCAGCTTCATGATTGGAGTGACCTGGCAAGATGCTTGAAGTTGCGAGTCCAATGACACCGACCCCATGGACCAATGGACGACTACAGCAGGGACCACAGCAAAATGGACTGGGACCAAGAGGGACATTGGAAAGAGAGCTAGTTGTTGATTATCAGTCCTAAATGAAAGTGTCTGAAAGCGCTTAGAACTATTTAGAACCTAAAGCTATCACACTTCACATCACCCACTTTACTTATTTTATCTTATTTTACTTGCTGATCTGATCAGATGCCAATTCTGGGCTTCACACTGAGGGGAGTGGATTGCGATCCTCCACGAGAGCGGGCTTTGGAAGTGTCTGTGGTAGCGACAAATGGACGATGGGAACATGAAGGGTGTGGATTGCCGAACAGCCCTAGTCTCATGTTCCGTTGCAGCCAAGCCGATCCTGCGATGTCAAATGTCAGGCTTCGCAACACTAGCAATTGGGGTGAACATTGAGACACCTTTCGAATTTTCCATGACTTTTTCATCAGCATTTTGAGGAACTGGTCGAAGCATGACAAATCATGACAAAAAACATGACCATCACAAATACATACAAATACAGTAAAATGTTTTTTTCGCCGCAATTTCCATGGCGTGACCCACGACTCCACAGGTCCTGGATAGATTATCCCATTGTTCCGTGGCGGAACATGGCCTGGTGGCAACATGTGGCAACAGTGCTGGGTTTCACCTCCAATTCGCACGGGAAGATGGGGGCATTCCCGCCAGCCATATTGGCTCACCTATGGGCAAGCCCACCAGCCAAGCAGACAGAAGCAGTTTTCCAGGCTGACTCTCAAATCGCGGCGGACCTCCATAGATTGTGTACCAACAGCAAACTGTCCAAATTCTCCAGCTCGTAGCTGTCTTCTCACTCTAACGTGACATTCAGAAAATTCCTGAATATTCCAGAAGTGTCCAATCTTTTCGTGCAGAACTGCTGCTGCTGCTGGTTGATTTCTCGCTGCTCTGCCTTCAGGAACCCGGGACTCCAATGGGACGATTCCTGAGAATTCCGCGTGGTGAAACAGATCATGGTTGATGGGTGATGATGGGCGATGGACATCTCAGGTTGGTAACAGAGCACCCAGGCATGCGTCATGTGGCGAACATCAAAGATATTCAAAGATGCTTCTTGCCGGGCTCACTTGCCCTGAGCCGCTGATGGAACTGTGAAACAATGTGAAACAATGTGAAACAATGTGAAACAATGTGAAACAATGTGAAACATCCACAAACACGGATGACTTTCGACGAGGAAGCTGGGGCAAATCTTGGGACACCGGACGGACGGGGTGAGTAACTTCAGAATCAAAGCCACCTTGGAAAGCGCAAGATACGGCAGCACAGTCTGGGTCACAGCCGTCACAGCAACAATTTGTTGCGGCCAAGGCCAGGGAATCCAATTCGGTTCTGGTCTGCTCTCCTGAACTTTATTTTTCGTTTTTCTCGTGAGATTTTCGTAGGTTAACCACACCTCAACCGGTCGTTTCTTGGATTCCTCCAAGACCCAAGCTTAAGTGAGCTTCGCCAGCCTCGTAAGCGCCTGAGCCCATCTCAGTTTTTGAGAGGTGCTTGGCCAGGATGAGTTGTTTTTGCGCTGTTTCGATATTTAAACCGACTTTTAACGCTTTCAAGATCTTTTCAGATCTTTTAAGACAAATCATATCAATTTATTGACAAATACCCCACACTGATCCTTAATGATCTTTCATGATATCTAAATCAATAGATCCTTTATGATCCTTTAATTACTTGACACATGTTGACACCAAATGTTCAGAAACGGAGTGTAGTCCATGTCCACACTGCCACCCTGACCTCGTGAAGTTCCCCAAAAATCGGCACGCGCTTCCAAATAGCCTCCGGTGCCACATGTGGCTTTGTCGGGGTATAGGGGAAACGTGGCCATTCAGGGGGGGGAGAATGATGATAAACCATGACAAATAAGCCATCAAAATTTGGGGCACCCTGTCTTCAGACAAACCCATCGTAAAGTGCATCTAGATGTCCGGTCCTGTTCAGTTTGCATGCCTAAGTTGAGATATTTCTTGATATTTCACCATGGATCAAAAATGTGTCTTCACCATCTTGAGAAGAAGGACTCATTAGAACATGCCCCGATGGTATCCAAGCCGTTTTGACTGGTCAACATCGGCAAACTCATGATACCCTGACAAATGCATGATCTTAGAAACACTTTAAACCTGCCGGAATATCCACAGCATGGGGTTCGAAAGTTTGATATATTTTGAAATCATCTAACAATACCTAACATATCTAACGATAACATACGGTATACATACGGTAACCATAGCCAAGCAGTACTAAGAACTTACCTGGGCACTGGCGCTGCTTGGGCGCCCGGCCGAACTCAAAGCTCGGCAAGACCAGCATGCCAGTTGCTGGATCACCTGGTGTCATCACAACAGTGTAACGTGTTGAAGGCAAAGAACAGAGCCGTTTCTCTTCTATGGCTTGTTATAGCTTGCATATCGCGCGGACCTTTTCATCGTTCCCCAACCCTATGCTGGTTCTTGAGAACAAAGTTGACTGCCACGGCTTGCAATTCGAAAAGCAACCCTCATAACCCTTGACTTTTTCACCAATGCACTGCTCCAATCGGTTCACACATGTTCACATCAGTTCACATCGACTACACCGACAATGCACAACCAGCTATGGAATGGCTATGGCTTTAGCGATTAGCTGAGTGGAGCTTTCGCGGCCTTGTGGTATGGCTGCAACGAAGAAGATTTCTCTGGAGCCTTGGTGCGTCCAGCTCTGTATCTGCTTACTACATGTAGTAACTCCATGTAATTAGAGGTAAATGCTGAGATAATTACTGAGGTCTTCGGTAATTCTGATTCTATCCATGGTAGTTACCTGGTAGTTCTGAATTGAATTCTCTTAAAGTTGGATTGCCAATTGCCAATTGGGAGTGTAGCATGCTATCACATGCTGTAATCTTGAGTTATACAGGACAGTATATGGATACAAATGGTTATCAAATGTCATCAGCCCAAGTGGCACTTTGGCCGTAGCAAATGTTGTCACCAGTTGAAGATGCCTGAGTTTCGGACCAGCAGCCTGACACCGTTCAATCAAGTTCTCACATTACCAGTACTGTCTTGCTAGTGAAAATTATGAATACTAAAAAAGCCTTCACACATCTTCAAACAGGTAAACATGGTGAGCACAAGCTAAGCACGTGGTGAGCACATGGTGAGCCTGCCATGCAGCCTTTGGTTTGGTCCCTGTGCGACGGGCCTCGTCGTTGTCCTCCTGAGCTCTTTGCTCTGGAGACCTCACACGACTTTCATGAACATTGATTCAACTGGGGTCAGCTGTTAAATTCTTAGTCCTCAGGTCGCAACGCTTGGCCTTGCCGCTTTGGGCCGCCTTGCGGTTCCTGCAACATCCAGCAGCTTCAATGGAGGTGAGCATAGGTGGGCTACCATCACCAAACACCCTTCGACATCCTCCAACAAAGATCTGCTGCTATTTTTTCCATGATGCAACTGCGGAGCCTGCGATTGATTGGTCATGATCCTTTCTTCATACTGCCTCGGCGGGGGTTTGGGGTCGTGACACGGAATATATGTATATAGTGTTACAAAAAGAACACTTTCTCTTGGACACCAACGCTTCAGGCAACAGCACAGTCAAACTTCCAGACAGCTTCCAGCATCTTGCTGTGTGGCTGTTCCACCAAACTCCAGACCCGGGAATCTTCCTGGAATTTCACCAAGTGGCCGTTTCAATTGGCTCAAATGAGAATCATGTTTCAGCTGTTGGCTCCAATACCTGTCAGGTGCCAGGTTGGGATACTAATGAGTTAAGCACCTGAAAAAGTTGGACACCAAAATTATCGAAAATCCATCCGTGTAAATCCACATGTCCAAATGGTTGAGTCAAATCGGACAGCTTCATTGAAAACCATCAGAATACTAAACTAAACTGATCTAACCAATGTGTTTCTCCATACCAACAGCATACCAACAGTGGTTTCTCCATGTTTCTCCAACATGCCTGACAAAATTAGACAAACAGCCCCACCTTTGTTGTGCTTCCTGCAATATTTTGGCCTGCCCGGGGAAGGTGGACCTCGGAAGTGGATGTGAACGGCCCTGGTAAGCTTGATGATTTTGTTTTTTTGTCGTTACCATCAAAGTTACCATCAAAGCTTTCATATGCTTTCATCACTTTCATCTGGTGTCGGCCGTCCTCTGTGTATGTTTTGGAACCGCAACTTCACCACTTGAGCAATGTGAAGGGATGCGCATGACCTGGGGTGGCAAACTTCCGTCTTTGGGGCACGGCTCCATCTTGCCTCATGGATGATCATGGATGCTGGCTGAAGGTGGCTGAAGGTGGCTGAAGGTGGCTGAAGTCGTATTTGCAAAAATCTCTATCTAGACTCTAGGGATCTCTGCAGCTTCAACGTGGCAACGGTAACATTCCCTGGGCAAACAGTGCTACCGCAGGTTGTCAGAGAAATTAAGGACCAGGCGTGTCGGCTGAGGGGCTGCTTGGACTGGCCTGACTAAGGATATTAGAGACATGGGGGTTTGTAAAAATCCCGAGCCCTTTCAAATGGTTTTTCCAGACGTTATCGTTTTTTTTCCTCTTATCGGTTTTCCAAGCGCTGGCTTCACACCTTGATCAAAGAATTCAGATGAGCGAGGAAAGGGAAGGGGAACAGGAATAGTACAGGAAGGGAAGGGAAAGGAAAGGAAAAGGAAAAGGAAAGGGAAAGGAAAAGGAAAAGGAAAGGAAAAGGAAAGGACAAAGAAAGCGAAAGGAAAAGGAAAGGAAAACGAAAGGAAAAGGAACGGAAAAGGAAACGAAAAAGGAGGAAAAAGGAAAGGAAAAAGGAGAGGAAAAAGGAAAGGAGAAGGAGAAAGAAGACTAGAGGAAGAGACAGGAAAAAGGAAAGGAAAGGGAGAGGAAAGGGAGAGGAAAGGGAGAGGAAAGGGAGAGGAACAGGCAAAAAAAGGCAGTGTTTCACACGGACCATTTTTGATGCCAGAAGTTATTGTTTTCGTTATCGTTCGTGAATCCTGTGTGTGTGTTCCTTCTTTTTCTGGAAATGGTTGCAATCATCAAAAAAGGAGTGTAGCGACCACCTACCGGGCATCTTCCTTGTGCAGAATCTGCGCCATTACGACAACAAAAAATGAAAGGAAGAGACCAAAAGCACTAAATAGCCGCAGAATGATGGAAAAATCAAGAACTTTGGATTTCAAGAGTCTGGACACAAATAATTAACATAGCCGATGTTATCGTGTTTTCCTCTTATCGTTTTTCGAGCGAAAGCTAAAAATGGCTCATGGGGGATCATGGAAGACTAAACGAACAGGCGCAGGGTTTTTACAAACTCCCACATTGAATGAAGCCACTGAAGCTAAATTAAAAAGATTGACACATTATGACATGGTGGCAGATTGTTAGAATTTCCTGTGACTACACTTTGAAGCGTTCCTGCAGGTGAAAGTGCTTCGACTGTCCTTGAATCCTGGAAACAGGCACACGCTGTTACATGCCGTCAATCTGCTGTCAACATGCTGTCATGTTCCTGAACACTTGGCGCACCTCGTCTGACATGGCTGGGAGCACGGGAAACCACACCATCTGTTCCGGTGCCTGAGGTTGCAGAACCTCCACTTCGATTTGACATTTCACCATAACCTCCAAAAAACCGGTGTCAAAAGCCTGTCTCCAAAATAAAGGCTGGCTAATGGGGATTCTCAGTTCATGGATGATCATTGCCGACATTTTGGGAACGGTACCGCGGCATAAATTCATCAGAGATTTTGAGCACTCATTGGGTTTTCGGCCTCCGCCGGACGCCGTCCATCACGAGGCGCCTCCATCGCGCCTCAACCAAACATCCACTGCGGCCGTCACGGAATCACTGGAATCACTGGAATCGCAATGAATTGACTGAATTGACATGATGACATCTGGAAATCCAACATTTTCCAATTTTTTTTCAATTTTCCAACATTTTCTGCTTCCTGCAAGGTCTGGACCCTCTGATCGCATGATCCGCCGCAGGAAATGCTTTGATCCACAGGTGCCAAAGGTTCCAGTCACGGAAATGTCTCTGCAAGTCTTCTTGCGAAGAAAAACGTCGTCATAGGCTGCTCAAGCTATACGGATTAATGATGACGTATATTGACGTATAACTTCAAATATATCTAAGATGATCTAAGGGCTGGAGGGGAGAAGCTATTCAACAATTTGCACAATGGAATAGAGGTCACATCCCGTTGCCTCATGCGGCATGCTCACATTGTCTTAGGGTCGAAAACTGACAAATATTGGAGGATAATGTATCATGGTTCCGTGGTGAAGCACAGAACCTGCTCAATTTGCCACCTGAAACGCACATCAATTTGGGCATTGATAAATTCGGCATAGTGTGTAACATCAGAGTGTGACATCTGGTCAGGCTCATCCCTTGGCCAGTGATGGGATGGGGCGCACGTCACCAAGTCATAATGCGAAAGGCTCGAGAGGTCTTTGTCCTAGCGAAATCCGATTGGCAGTGCCCGGCTGGGCCATGCTTGCAATGATTACAAACGCATGACACTGGGAGTTGGAAACAAACATTAGCATTTCTCTCCTTGGACTTTGCTACAGAGCGGAACTTTGCGTGTGCAGACATTTGTGAGACCTTAAACTTCCAAGGAGACTTGCTTTAATTGCTCGTGACCCTCTACAACTTGAGGACCAGTGAAGATAGACGACCGCACGACAAAGCAAACAATAATTCAACGGACATACACACACACACAAAGGTCATCAAAAACAAATGCTAAAGGGTTGGAGGCTTCGTTCTCGAAGCCCTCCGCAATGTTGCTCTTCCACGCTTGAACAATTATTCTTGCACTCATTTAACAACCAGTTTCGGTGAAATATATTGCAAGTGTCACAGGAGAGGTTGTGCATTCGTAAGGGACACCATTGGATCAAATGTCACATTTCGCGTCCCTTGCTCCGCACCGTTGAAAATATTGAGGGACATTGATATTCAAAGTATGTCATATATGTCATTGATAAAACATGCCAAACCGCAATAAACACATGTTTCCTGATGTTTCTTGTATTTCTTCCCTCTGTTTCCTTTTGTTTGCTGCTATTTGTATCTATTTGTTGGCAAAATCTACACCAATTTACACATCTCGAAACCTGCGAGGATCAAGGACTGGCCCTCCTCGGAGCTCAACTGCAATGGAAGATTTCGACGATGAAGCATGGACGAGGACCTGTCAGTTTTCGCAGCTGCCACCATTTGCTTCAACAAAGTATAATAAAAATTAATAAAGTATATAGGGGTGCTTAACAATGCTGACCTTCCTGAACAATCAACGAATTTTGATGGATTTAGGATCCTGAAACCAAAGATCTTGAAAGTTTCATGTGTGCATGCTTAGCCAACACAGAGCATACCATGACTGCGAAGTACCTTTAAATGATTTTAAATGTTTGTGTTCACAGAGTGTGTTGGCACCCATGACAGGTGGACATCCACTGCTTGAAGGCCCTTTGTTTTAATCAGCCAAACTGATGGCAATCTTCTGGTTCAAACAATGAGAAGAACAAATTCAGTTGAATATCATTACCGCCAGTTTTAGTTTGTTGCAAAACAATGCAATCCCGGAGTAGCAAAACTGTGGACACTCCCCAGTCGCAGACTTTGAAGCCATGGATGGATCGATTTTAATGTGAAGGGTGTATGATAGAGTCAACATGCGGAGGTAGGAACTCCCTCAATTATGCCCAAAAATATTGGTGCCCAAAACTTTTGCAACTCCAGCTATCCTACTTTGCAAACTGAAGCAACCATATTTTTCCGTACTTTACACTTTACTTCCCTCATCTTTTCCCTATATTTCAATTGCCATAAACTTTTTTTTCACGGACACTTTTTCCTGAATGCATCCCTTGGGGTTGAGACGTGTTCGCTCGACGCTGCTTTTGTGTTCGCAACCAATCGCAACCGTCGAGGTGACAGCGTGTTCAATGGGGAGTGCTGCAAAAGTGGTCACCTTTGGAGGTTCAAACGTCGCGCAGTGTCGTTTCGTGTGGAAAGCGTGGCACTTGGTGACATTCCAACATGTTTCATGACATGTCAAAAATCGTGTGTGACAAGCGCGATACTTTTGCGAGGTTTTTAACAAATGAATTCCATTTCTCGAGGCAGGCACTTCAGTCGTGTCGTGTTGCGTGTTTTTTGCGAATCGCATGGTCAGGGCTGTGTCAAGTGGTGACAACGTGCAAGTTGCATGGCACGCGTGGCATTTTGTGACATATGTGATGAAAAATTGACGGAAGCCTCGCACGAAACATCGATTCGAGGTAGCAGATCTTGGGGTTCATGAGGAAAATTCGCAGGAAAATGTCGATTTTGTACCTGCAAAGTGTGAACATTTGCAGAAGTCTCGTACGAAATGGTCGTTTTGAGCTTCCTACATGCCTCGTCTCGATTCTCTAGTTTTATTGTGGCTGTGGTGTCGAGAGGCTTTAGACGCGTCGTGTTGCGTGTCTTTTGCAAATCCCATTGTCAGAGTTGCGTCAATGTCATTTTGCATGGCAGCTGCAGTATTTGGTGATTTTTTAACTTGCCACTCTAGACTCGGCCCTCCCCACTATTATTAATTACATAAAACCATGAAACATTTCACATTCCCATCCACATTTCACACCCCACACTTCCCAATCCCAAACTGCACAGTGATGCACAGTAACATTCCACATCCGCAATCCACACTCTACAATCTGCACTTTACACTTGACACTCCACACTCCACACTTTGCACTCCACATTTTACACACCGCACTCCACACTCCACACATCACACTCCGGACTCCGCACTCCACACTCTACACTTTACACTTGGCACTCCATGCTCTACTTTTACACTCCGCAGTCCACACTCCACACGCTACGCAGCACACTTTACAAACCACGCTTTACACCCCACACTCTACACTTTACACTTTACACTCCACACTCTACACTGTCACACTCTACACTTCACACTTTTCACTGTGCACTCCACACTTGACACTTTACACTCCACCCTCTACACTTTGCACTCCACACTCTGCAGTCCACACTCTAGACTTTACACCCCACACTCTGCACTCCACAGTCTTCACTTTACACTCCGCACTCTAGACTCTACACTTTCCACTTCCCACTGTACACCCCACATTCTCTACACTTTACACTTTGCCCTCCACACTTTACATTCCACAGTCTACTTTACCCTTTACAGTTTGCATTCCACATTTTATACTCCACGCTCCACACTTTACACTCCGCACTTTGCGCTCCGCACTCTACACTTGACACTCTACACTCTACGCTTTACACCCCACACTCTACACTTTACACTCCATACTCTACATTGTCACACTCTACACTTCACACTTTGCACTGTGCACTCCACACTTGACACTTTACACTTGACACTTTGCACTCCACACTCTACACTTTACACTCCACACTTGACTCTTTACATCCGCACTTCACAATTTACACTTTACGCGTCACACTCTACACTTTACACTTTACACTCCACACTCTACTCTTGACCCTTTACACTCAACACTCTACACTTTCACGCTCTACTACATTCCCCCTCAACACTTCATTGTTTACACTTTACTCTTCACACGCCACACTCTGCAGTACGCCCCATTCCACCACAGTCTACACTGGTACGGTCACTGACTGCATTCAGTTTGTACTGGTTAGTTGGTTGGTCTTGTTTACTTTGCCCCATCCATGTCCGTGGCCACCTGTAGAGGTTTCTCATCTGCGTGGTCACCGTACCCCCATGGAAGCGCGGCAGCTGCTCCATCGGCCTGCAGGGCAAATGAACGAGCCGAAACAATGTTGAAATGTGTTGAAATGTGTTGAGTGTTCAAGATTTCATCCCTGTTCAACATTTCTGTGAAAACTGTTTTCATCCCTTGCTACTGCTTGGTTGAGGCCGAGATTTCAAGTGGGTCATCATATAAGAGCCCCCAATAGACCATGTTTATTAATATTCCCCCATGATCACCACTATTCACCAGTCAACCAATCAACAGGGACTGTGGTCACTGCTCCTATGGGATTCATCCAAGATAATGGTACGGGCCACGGAACACCAGGCTCAAATCGTGACATCTCAAAATATGCTGATATGATTGATATACGTTTGTTTGAGATGCCTTTTGTTTGTTCCCTGTTTGTCTGTTCCTTCGATTTTGCTTCACCTGCTGGAGAGTATATAGCTTCCACAACAGTCGGACGAGTGGTGTCGCCTCAAAACCAGGATGCCGCAGTCCCCCAGATTCAGCAAGGACACGGCATCCTCATAAGCTGAAATCGGGGATGAGTTGGGGGTAGTCTGGGACCTGGGGCACCTACAATCGGAATCAACGGAATCAACCGGATGCTTCGCATGCTTCAGATGCTTTGGATGCTCACCAGCCGTTACCAGCTGCGTGCTGATGCCTGCTGTACATCCTGCCTGTTGAAGTTGGCCCAGCAGCAACGTGCAGCTTCCTTCGAAGGACCTTGGCTGTGAAGCTTGTCTGTGTGTCACCGAACCTTTCAGGATTTCACCTGGAAAATGCTGACAATCAAGTCACTTTGGGTGGCATTGTGCACATGTGTAACAAATGTAGTATGATTCCAGTATGATGATGTGTTATGTAGTACTGTGTCATCATCCTAGATGAGTGCCGGGACAGGGCAGGGGCTTCAAATGCCCGCCCGCTCCACCTGCCAGAAACCTTGCAGAAAGATCAGTGCTTCCAATCCCTGAGGCACCGGCTCTTGTCGCACTGCCTGTCATGATTGAAGCACAATAGATGCACATACTCATAGGAAAGATTCCCGTGGATGGAGTTTGTCAGGTCCAGCGATTGACCACCAAGATCAACAAGTCTGAGAAGAAACTGTAGCAAACCATCAATGCGGCCATGAGCTAATCTTCCTCTCTGATTTTGAGAAGACCCTGTTTGGCTATGTTTTATAAACATCCCGCCGGATCTTTCGTCTTCCACCATCCTAAAATTATGAAACAGCGGCTGTTTGGCCATGGCGAATTGTTGATTTTTTGTTCTGTAACGCTAATAAATAATTATGTCGTTTTTTGGGTTCCCTAACCCTTAAAGGAGGTTGGGGCAAAAACGCAGCAAACTGGCAAATCACATTTTGGCGTGCGGGGTCTCAAGCCATCATGTCTAGCGTAGGATAACATGAACGCTACTGCCCCACCCCATCCCGCCCCACGCCAACCTCAACGGCGGTTTTCTGGAACGGTAGAAAACCGTCTGCTTAACATGGGGCGTCAATGGACCCACCGGTTTTGGTATTGAAGCATGTTGAAGCATCCGCTTTGGCCTTTGGAGTCATGATCATTCTAATGATTTTGCCCACCAAATACCTGCCATCTTTCCACCAAGTTTTGGCACCTGAAAGGCCTCGCTGGCCACGCCAGGAAGATCCACCCGCTGCAGCGCCGCGGAGCGGCTCCTGCAAAGATCTGCGCTCCACAAAGGCGCCACAGGCGCAGGGGCCAAGTTGGGCCATCGAAGGCGTGACACCATTGGATCATTTTTCTGATGTCATCTGGTGCCTGATTCGATCTAAATCACACCTTGGGTACGTACATACATCCATCCATCCATACAAACATACACACACACATAGACACATACACACATACATACCTACATACCGACATACCTACATACATATACATATACATATACATATACACATACATATACACATACACATACATATACACATACATATACACATACATATACATATACATATACACATACATATACATATATATACATATACATACCCGGCGGGTTGTTTATCGAACCCGCGTTTTCAACGTTTGCAGTGTTCGTCACTGATTTCATACCACAAATCACAGTGGTTTTGCATCTTTCTCAAAGTTCAATTTCCTTAAAAAGTACGCGCGTACTTTTCACTGGATATGTAAAAAACCTCAGCGGCACTCTCTTTTTTTCTGCGCTAAGTGTTCTTCACAGTTTCTGCAGTGAGCTTGGAGAGGTTTTTGTGGGAACTGTTTCCCCATCTCCACTGCCAAGCGCGAACATGCGTCCAAATCTTGCCATTGAGCAAGACTAATAGACTAACGTAGCATCATATATGTGAGGAAGTGCAAGACGACGTACAGTAGCGTTGCATCATGTATGTGAGGAAGTGCAAGACGACGTACACTAGCGTAGCATCATATATGTGAGGAAGTGC
>Ga0126342_10013145_pt1 | contig 14701 bp, 16 predicted proteins | sample Cyp1metagenome_FD_92528 | JGI IMG/M metagenome (GOLD analysis project Ga0126342, IMG submission 92528) | Coral microbial communities from Lord Howe Island, Old Settlement Bay, Australia - Cyphastrea 1 metagenome | ecosystem: Host-associated > Invertebrates > Cnidaria > Coral ... | reverse complement strand
GACTGATGCAGGTTTCATGGAGTTTCCATGGAGTTTCCATGCAGTTTCCATGCAGGTTTCATGTTGGTTACATGCTGGGCCCGGCACCTCCACGTAGAGCAAAAGATGCAAAAAGAAAACGCACTGTCCAGCCAGGACGGGAGGGGGAGAGGATACCAGCACCGTGACCTGTCTGTGGTCAGGTAGGAGGTATCAAGGAGAGGGATAGGTCAGCGGGATGAGATGGGATGGTGAAAAGTGGGAGTTGAAACCGAACCGTCACCTGTCTGTGGTCAGGTAACGCTCACAAGAAATCCGAGATGAAGAAACTGTATACCACCCAGCCAGAAATGAAACAAAACGGTGCCCAAACTGACACTAGTTCCAGAGACTTAGTCTGTAGAATGCAGCTTGTTAAACACCAGGTGAAAAAGGTCCAGCCAGCGGTCACCAATCTGCCAGAGCCCAAAATTCCAGAAAGAAATAATTACCACCAGCCAAAGCAGCTAGTGGTTTCCCACCAAAATCCAGTCCAAAGCCCCTGCCAGAGCGATGTCAAAGATAATGAAATGAGATGCCAACCAGCTGATGCGGAGTTGCAAGAAAGGCCAAAATGCACAAAGAGCTCGACTCAGGCTCCGGTGCCACTGTGAACAAACGAAGCTGCCGCAATCGTCCGCTCAAGCTTTTGCCGCCGCCTGCATAGCGTAAGCCAAAATGGGTCCAGGCCTTTCGGGGATTTGGGCCATATGCCCACGTCAGGTGCACGGTAACATGCTTCCTCACTGTGCCTGGCAAGTCATGCAATTCTCAATTATTGTTTTACCCACATTATACAACATTGGAAAATGATGATCAAACAACCTAAGTCGGGCCCCCGTTTTTTTTGAGACAAACCCAAGCAGACCCAAAAAAACACGGCTGTCAAATAGATCGTGCGCAGCGAGCACGTGACCCAAATATGGACCCGTATGCAACCTTGGAACATATGCGAAAGTCATTGGGGATCATCATTCCAAACTTTCTATCGTGGAAAATCGCAAATATGAAGGTTTCCCAAGTCATAGGGATACCCCTAAATCATCCATTTATAGATTGATTTTCCATTGTAAACCATCCACTTGGTGTACCCCCATTTATGGACACCCCTATAACCACCAACCAGGCGTCCATCGGGTCCATCTCGGCTGGCCATTCGTTGGATCCGAAAGCGGCCACAGCACTGGGCCACCCGTCTAGGACGGATTTGCTGTAGCTGGAAAGCACTCAGCTGATGGCAAAGGTCGGCACAAAAATTGCCCAGAGGTTCCAGGCTAACTAACGCTACACTCCAATCAGCTCAGGAATATATAATCCCAGACAGCACATTATCATTTTTTGAATGCGCGGGTCTGTTGAGAACAGTTACCTGCGCAGGAAAAACAGGCTCCACAGCGGGCCGGGCTGGCCAGTCGTTGAGCGGTCTACTCTAGAGTCGGAGTCCGTCCTCGGGCCCGGAGTTCCCCCTGCAAATTTGACCCAATGTAGGCGGTAGTTCAACCAGTTATGGATGATAATCCCCGCACGTTGATGGGAAAGGAATTGCTTTCTTCAAGTCAACCCCACCACATGACACTCTGACATGCTTATTTTGACAAATATTGTACCATCTTGTCTGACATACCTGCCAACATTCTAGCTGACGTAAATTCTGACATTTTATCATTCTCTGGCATTCTGCCTGGCATATCTTCTGACATTCTATCTGGCATTCTATCTGACATTATGTTGTTCATATGTTGTGACATATGTTGTGACAATTTGTTTGACATATGTTGTGACATTTTAGCTGACATATATTCCAACATTTATCTGAGATTCTATCTGGCATTCTATCTGACACTTATGCCATCTGACAATCTATCTGGCATCCTATCCAAGATTTCCACTGCCATTCTATTTGACATGTCATGTGGCATTCAGTCTGACATGTTGTTTGACATATATTATATATTCAGATATTTGATCTGACCATCTGCCTGGCATTTCTTTTGACATTCCGTCTCCATTTTAACTCAGCATTCTATCTGTCTTTTGTCTGACATATATTTTGGCAATGTTTCTGCAGCTCATCTGGCAATCTCTCTGACATGGTGGCTGCCATGCTATCTGACACATTTGACTTGCATTTTGACATTCCTTCTGGCATTTCATTTTGGCAATCTGTCTGCCATTTTACGTCGGCATCGTGTTCGGGTCCGAGCGCGGACGCGGCATGTCTTTTTCAATATCTGGAGATCCTCACCTGGGAGGCAGGGAACAAGGGTAACTTGATCCATTCCCACCCGTCTTGACAAGGCAAGAATGATCGTAAACCTTCATCCCAAGATTCTGTTACTTGCAGTCGGGGCATCGCGCCGTGAATCCATGAGCACCGCATTGGTCACGGGCTCCCCGCACGTTGGGTCATCAACGACCTGGAGATATGGTCTTAGGTCCGGTGATCACGTTGCCCAGGGACAGAGCACCCTCTGCTAATCGTTTAGATTACTCTGGAATAGGTGGCGCAATTCGATGATTTCGCGTTTTTAACTTGAAATAAACCACGGTGGTTTTCCATAACTGGAGGGTACAAAGAAGTTTGCTCTCGCGCCCGAATGGGCAAATGTCCACACATCCATCTACCAATGCATCCATGCATTTCAATGCCTTCTCGCTGAGTATCCATGTCTCTGGATGGGATGTAGGGATGTAGCTCACTTATTGTTGACTCTTGACTTTTCTTTGGCAGATGGATGGATGGGCACTTAGGAGTTTAACAGCATGTTTGCATCCACCCTTGATCATTTGTCAACTACTTTGATTTTCTTTGGGAATAGATAGAAAAGAGAAGATAGATAAGATAAGATAAGAGAAGAGAAGATAAGATAAGATAAGATACGGTAAGACAGAATAAGATAAATGAGAAAAGAAAGAAAGAAAGAAAGGAAGAAAGGAAGGAAGGAAGAAAGAAAGATAGATAGATAGGCAGATAGATAGATGGACAGATAGATAGATAGACAGAGAGATAGATAGACAGATAGATAGATTAGGAAGGTAGGTAGGTAGATAGATCGATAAATAGATAGATACAGGAGAGATAGGATAGATAGGACAGATAGGAGAGATAGAATGGATAGGATACATAAGATAGATAAGATAGAAAAGGAAGATAGGATAGATAAGATAGATAAGATAAGAAAGACATAAAACAAAGATAAGGTAGATAAGAAAGATAAGATAGAGAAGATAGGTAAGATAGATAAGATACGGTAAGATACGATAAGATACGATAAGATACGATAAGATACGACAAGAAACGGTAAGAAACTATAAGACAAAAAAGAAAATAAGAAAAATAATATAATAAAAACTCAAAATAAGATAAGATAGATAGATAGGTAGGTAGGTAGATAGATAGATAGCAAGGATAGATAGGATACATAGGATAGATAGGGCAGATAGGATAGATAGGATAGGTAGGATAGACAGGATAGATAGGGTAGATAGGATAGAAAGGATAGATAGGATAGATAAGATAGATAGGGCAGAAAGGATAGTTACGATAAATCGATTAGATCGATTAGATAGATTAGATAGATTAGATAGATTAGATAGGTCACGTAGTAGGTTAGATGGTAGGTTAGATAGTAGGTTAGATAGTGGGTTAGATAACAGGTTAGATAATAGGTCAGATAGATTAGATCGACTAGATCGATTAGATTGGTTAGAAAGGTTACATAGTAGGATAGATGGAAGGTTAGATAGTAGGTTAGAGAGCAGGCTAGATAATAGGTTAGATAGATTAGATCGGTTAGATCGATTAGATCGATTAGAAAGATTAGATAGGTTAGATAGATTAAATAGATTAGATAGGTTAGATTTAGATCAGTTTTGATGGATTAGATAGATTAGATAGATTAATTAGGTAGAATAGAGGGATTAGATAGAATAGATAGATTAGATAGATTAGATATATCAGACAGAAAAAAGAGATTACATAGATTAGAAAGATTAAATAGATTAAATACATTAAACAGACAAATTAAACAGAGAGATTAAATGGATAGATTAATGAGGCAGGTCTAATAGATAGATTAAGTAGGTAGGGCAGTTAGAAATATTCGTTAGATAGACTAATTAGATGGATTAAACAGATAGATTAAATAGGTAGGTTAGATTGATTGATTGGTTAAGTGGTAGATAGATAGAAAGAAAGAAAGATAGATAGATAGGTAGATAGGTAGATAGATAGATAGAAAGATAGATAGATAGGTAGATAGATAGATAGATAGGTAGATAGATAGATAGGTAGATAGATAGGTAGATAGATAGATGGATAGGTAGACAGATAGATAGACAGATAGACAGATAGACAGGCAGGAAAAAAGATAGATACATAGATAGATAAATAGACAGACAGACAGACAGATAGATAGATAGATAGATAAAATAGATAAAATAGATAAAATGGATACGATAGAAAAGGTAGGTAAGATAGATAAGATAGATAAGGTAGAGAAGATAGAAAAGATAGAAAAGATAGAAAAGATAGATAGCGTAGATAAGATAGAAAAGATAGATAGCGTAGATAAGATAGAAAAGATAGATAAGGTAGGTAAGGTAGGTAAGATAGGTAAGACACGATAAAACAAAAAAAGCTTAAACGACTAACAAAAGATAAGATAGATAAATAAATGGATGGCTAGATAGATAGATAGATAGATAGATAGGTAGATAGATAGATAGACAGACAGACAGACAGACAGATAGATAGATAGATAGCTAGGTAGATAGATAGATATATAGATAGATAGGTAGGTAGATAGGTAGATAGATAGGTAGATAGACAGATAGGTAGGTGGATGGATTGATAGGATAGATAGGATAGATAGGATAGGTAGGATAGATAGGATGGATAGCATAAGTAGGATAGATAGCATAAGTAGGATAGATACGACAGATAGGATAGATAGGATAGGAGAGACCCCGCCATTCCCACAGGGGGGGCAGGGAACCATGACTATGACGGGGGGGTGGGGGTTGAAGGCCTGTACCATATATACATATGCATCCACAGATTTAATTATGTGTGTGCATGAAAGGTACATAGATAAGAATATGCATTCTTTATATGCGTGTGTTTGCGATAAGCAACACGGCTGCCTGGCATTTTTCGGTTGGCGGTGGGCCTCCTCTTTCTCCCCTTTCTCCTCTTTCTCTACTTTCTCGGCATTATCCTCTTTCTCCTCTTTCTCCGCGTTCTCCTCTTTCTCCTCTTTCTCCACTGCCTCCACTTTCGCCACTTGCTCCAAAGTTTCACCACAGGCTGAACAGGCACATTCGCGCGAACCTGACAGGTAGCGGGAGGATTCAGCCAGCCTCCCACACCAAAATATGATAAATATGGGGATATGATAAAACCGACCACCTACAGATATAAAAGCAAATGACATGGATTGATGACAGAAAACTGGACGACAGTATGGCCCAAAGGAAGCAGAAGGGAGGAGACAAGCAGAAAGCACGAAAGAAAATATGATCATGATTGATGAATGGTCATAATAGGAGGATGATGATGATGGTGGTGGTGGTGGTGACGATTATTACTATTGTTGTTTCTTATTAAGAAGGAATGGTGAAGGAATGGTGAAGGAGTGGCGGAGGATTGATGAATGAATGATGAATGAGTGATGAATTCATCACTCATTGGGTGATGAAGGAGTCTTGAATGAATGATGAAGGAGGACGAGCGAGTGATGACTGAGTGATGAATCAGTGACAGATGAGTGATGCATTAGTATGAGTGACGAATAAGCGATGAATGAGTGATATATAAAATGGTGAATGATGTATGATGACTGATGTAGATGAAATATCACACATCCACTCCTTGATACATTTTACATTTTACACATAGATTGATTTACACAGGAAAGCTTTTACGCACAGAAGCTTTTACACACAGAAACTTGCACACACACAAGAAGAAAAACCAATTTACACACAGAGCTTTTGCACAGAGCAGCTTTTCCACGGAGAAGCCGTTACGCAGAGCAGATTTTACAGAGAGCAGTTTTTACATTTACACTGTACACACAGAAGCTTTCAAACCGAAAAAACTTCGCACGGAGCAGCTCTTACACAGAGAAACCTTTAAAAAGAAACGCCTTTACACTCAGAAGTTTTGACACAGAGAAGTCGTTCAACAGAGAAGCTTCACACAAAGAGGCTTTTGCCCAGACAAACTTTTACGCACTCACGCCTTTGCACACAGCAGCTTTAACACAGAGAAGCCGTTACACAGAGCAGCCTTTACACACAGACGTTTTGCACACAGAAGTTTTTACATCTCATTGAAACATTTACACACAGATCCTATTACGCACAGAATCTTTTGCACAGAGAAGCCCTTACACAGGGCAGCTTTTGCACGCAAACGCTTTTACACACAAATGCTCTTGCACAAAGGCGCTTTGACAGACCCGCTTTCACACACAGAAGGTTTTACGTGCAGCAGCTTTTACACAGAACCCTTTGCGCAGACCAGCCTTTACGCAAAGCACTTTTACGCACAAAAGCTTCTACACAGAGAAGCATTTATACACAGAAGCTTCTAGACACAGGAGTTTTTACACAGAGAAGCTTTTCCACAGAAACTGTTCCACAGAGCAGCTTTTTACAAAGAAACTTTTATACACAAAAGCTTGTTACACACAGGAGCCGTCAGAGCGAAAAAACATTACACACAGAAACCTTTACACAGAGAGAAAGAGGTTTTTTCCACAAAGAAGCCGTTACAACCCGCAGCTTTTCCGCACAGAACCTTTTATATACACAGAGATACCGTTGCATAGGGAAGCTGTTACACAAAGCAGCCTTTACACACTTTACACAAAGTTTTTTTTGCACAAAGAAGCTTTTCACACAAAAGCTTTTACACACAAAGATTTTACACAGAGAAGCTCTTACACAGAGAAGCTCTTACACAGAGAAGCCGTTACACGGAGCAGTTTTTCCACAAAGAGCCTATCCATTATCAGGGGATCTGCGCGGCTCCCCCAAACCCTCTCACGCCAAACTAATTCCATCCTGCCCGGCCCCATCAAAACAAAAAACCTATGCTAGAAACGAACAGCACAACAGGCAAAAGCGATCAACTACATAGTACCCCTACGAACTGCAACACTTACGACATACGACCTACGACCCACTCCCTGCTACCACCACTGCTACCAGCCAACCGTTGCCAAAAACGCCGGCCAGAACCGTTGCAAAAAATACCGGGGAACTGTTGCAAAAAAAACTTCAAGGTTGCAAAAAAACACCTCGGAACCACTGCAAGAAAAAACACCACTGTTGCCAAAAAAATTTGGTAACTGTTGCAAAAAAAACACCGGTAGGAGCTGGGGAAAAACCCTGCCTGACACTAAAATTGTTACTGTTGCAAACAACACCAGTGCTGGAAAAACATTGGTGCTGATGGTCCCTTCTCCCCATCTCTTCCCCTCCTGCCACGCCCGGCACATTGAGCCACATCATCTCAGCGCCGCCTGAAAAGTGGCAGGCCCCTCCCCAACATCCCCATTGCCACACATGCAGAGGATGGTGCGCTGTGGAAACTAACCGTTCAACCAAGGCGAACAACTATGCAAAATTTACAGCCCATTATGTCAACTTCTTCCAGCAAGTACCTAGGTGTTACATTACACCACCGTAGACCCCAAACAGTGGGTGGATTCAAGAAGTGTTCTGAGGAACAGGGTCAAACACATGAAATAGCAGCGACAGGAATCGTGAAAATGTTTGCAATAAGTGCCGGAGACCACTTCACATTTAGTTTTTTCGGCTTCGCTCGCTTTATCGCAACGCTAGATGACGAAAAACGATGAAGGAAACATCCGACGGAGGTGCAAGAGTATTTGGATCCAAACACTCGAATCAAGCAGCATAGGAGTGTCAAATTGGATGTAATGAAAACATCGGAGGATGAAAGTGAAAGATGATATCATTCTCAACACCCGAGCCCACAGCCTCCAAGCGGGCGAGCAACTTCACGCTAGAAGTGTGCATTCAATATTTCCAAAGCATCAACTAAAATGCAAAATGGCATCACTTGCCACAGAGGGAAACAAAAAAAGACACAAGCCGGGCGACAAGCGGGGAAATCAGGGACACAAGGCCTTGGGAACAAGGACACGCCATCCAAAAAAGGAAAACAAGAAGGAAGACAAGCTTTGCGACAGGAGGGACAAGGCAGACAAAGCGTTGGGAATGCGGACACACCATCCATCCAACAAAGGGAAACAAGAAGTGAGAGAAGCTGGGAGACAAGCGGGGAGACAAGCTGAGAAACAAGCTGTGAGACAAGCTGGGAAACAAAGGGGACAAGGCCTCGGAAAAAATACACCATCCAACAAAAGGAATCAAAAAGAGACACGATGGGAGACAACGGGGAAGGCGGACACACCATCCAACAAAGGGACAAGGAGGAAGACAAGGTGGAAGACAGGATGGGAGACAAGCTGGGAGACAAGATCTGGCAGACATGCTGTCGATCAAGGGAGACAAGGCCTTGGGATGGATGGGAGACAAGGCCTTGCCAAGGCGAACACACCATCCAACAAAGGCACACATATAGAGGTGGTAAAATGGGAGATAAGCTGGGAGACAAGGGAGACAAGGCGGACACACCAGCCAACAAGAAGGAAGACAAGCCGAGAGACAATGGGAGGCAAGCTAGGAAACAAGCCGGCAGACAAGCTGGGTGACAAGCTGGGAGACAACACAAGCACGTCAATCACATCAACACACATTTCCGGCACAAACAGTTCCAGCACACGCACCTCAAGCCTGACCAGAACAACTACCAGCGCAACGCCATGCTCTACCTCAAGCATATCAGTCACCAGCACAAGCACAAGTACCTCCAGCACACCTCTGACAAGCGCCAGCTTCTCCAGCAGTTTTGCACTCAAGAAGCAGGACTTCAATGTTCAGCGCTTCAACAAGCAGCACAGGCACGTCAAGTACATCAACAACAAGCAGTTCCAGCAAAAAAACAGTTCCAGCACAAGCACTTCAAGCCTGACCAGAACAAATACCAGCACAACGGCATGCCCTACCTCAAGTACACCAGTCAACAGCACCAGCACAGGTACCTCCAACATATCCTTGACCAGAACCACCACTTCCAGCACTTCCACAACCAGCACCTTCACAAGCCGGCACAAGTACATCAATAAGCACATCAACAAGCATTTCTAGCACGAGCATGTGAAGCCTGACCAGAACAACTACCAGCGCAACGGCATGCTCTACCTCAAGCCAGCACAAGCACAAGTACCTCCAGCACATCTCCCCCCAGCGCCAGCTTCTCCAGCAATTCTGCAACCAGCACCTCAAGAAGCAGCACGTCTATGTTCAGCGCTTCAACAAGCAGCACAGGCACGTCAAGTACATCAACAACAAGCAGTTCCAGCACAACCAAAATAACGGCATGCTCTACCTCAAGTACAGTCAACAGCACCAGCACAGGTACCATCAGCATATCCTTGACCAGCACCAGCACTACATCAATTGGCACATCAACAAGCATTTCCAGCGCAAGCATTTGAAGCCTGAACAGAACAACTACCAGCGCAAAGGCATACTCTACCTCAAGCATATCAGCCACCAGCGCAAACACAAGTGCCTCCAGCACATCTCTGGCCAGCACCAGCTTCTCCAGCAATTTTCCAACCAGCACCTCAAGAAGCAGCACTTCAATGTCCAGCACTTAACAAGCAACACAATCACGTCAATCGCCTATACAAGCATTTCCGGCAGAAGCACTTCCAGCACTTCCGCCAGTGGTACCTTCAACAAGCAAATCAACAAGGAGTTCCAGCACAAGCACTTCAAGCCTGACCAGAACAACCACCAGCACAACGGCATGCTCTACCTTCAGCATATCAGCCAACAGCACTCGCACAAGTACTTCCAGCACATCTCCCCCCAGCGCCACCTTCTCCAGCAATTCTGCATCCAGCACCTCAAGAAGCAGCACTTCAATGTCCAGCACTTCAACATGCAACACCGGCACGTCAATCACATCAACACATATTTCCGGCACAAGCACTTCCAGCAATTCCGCCAGTAGCACCTTCAACAAGCAAATCAACAAGGAGTTCCAGCACAAGCACTTCAAGCCTGACCAGAACAACTACCAGCACAACGGCATGCTCTGCTCTACCTTAAGCATATCAGCCAACAGCACTAGCACAAGTACTTCCAGCACATCTCCGACCAGAGAAAGCAAGAACACTGACAGACATGGGCATTAAAGTACGCAACACTGGCAACACTACCAATCCACAGCACAACATCAACTAACCTACAACACGCAACACCACTCCTAGCAGCGCAGGCGATACCACTCCAGCAAGCACAATCACCGACTTACAGGACAGCATTCCCGACTTACCGGGCACAAACACCATCCGTCCTTTCACCACAACAGCACCGAACACAACCACGGCAAAGACAGTTCATGCTTGGATCAAAACAGGCAGTTCCCAAGCAACACCAAGGAGCACTTCATGATGCCTTAAGCACACTCCAGCAACTTTTGAAAAAAGTCCCGAAAGCAGAGCACAGCAATTTCGCAGACAAGCAGCATCATTGGGTGGGACTTGGCTTGCTGGTGGCAATGGCGACAAAAGCGCGCAATGAGGAGCTCCGCAAGATGCTCTTGTATGCGGTCACGCAGCTTGAATGACTAGCCCGCGATGATCCGAATCATGTACAACATTCCGAGTTCCCAAGCAACACCAAGCAGCACTTCATGATGCCTTCAGCACACAAGCAGTATCACTTGGCTTGTCGGTGGCGATGGCGGCAAAAGCAGACAATGAGGAGCTCCACAAGCTGCTGCTGTCCGCGGTCACGCATCTAAGATGCTTAGACACACGCACTGGCAGGCGCTCGTTCCAGGTTCAACTGACAGAGTAGTCAAGTTGTATGCTGTACCTTGTTCTACTGTAACCCTCGTGTTTTGGAGCCATTCGGCATGAGACCAGCAATGACGCAGGGTGATTTTGCCATGAATGTTTGAATTTGGAACAAATCATTTGAGGACGGTCTAGTCCTTAAACAACCACATTGAGGACAGTCTTGTTTGTTTGCAAAATCGTGCCCCAGCGGCTTGCTGTGTGTGAAAAACTATGAATCAAAGGGTAAAAGCAGGGTGCCATCCCTCTCATAATTGGTGTATGGCCAACGAAGAGGCCAATGATGAGAGCTGTAAACGTACCTGCGAATTTCTAACTTAGGACATGGCCAGGTGGCTAAGCCATAAACCACATTAAACCAACCATGCCAACATGACATGATAACACAACATAACATAACATAACATAACATAACATAACGTGATTTCATTTCATCTCATTTCATCCTCGCCTTTCGGGTTGTATCCAAGTGTGTGACTATGTTGGGTGTGACAGAGCGGAGACGGCGGATGGAGGAGGAGGCGGGTGGGCGCAGGAAAACAAGAACGCCTCACCCAAACAATGATGTGGGGAAAAGCTTCAGGATGCCCCAAGCCCGTCAAAAATCATCTTTACCTAGCAGAGAAACCCACGCAGTCCTTCCCCACCTCCCAGCCCAGCAGGCTGCACGCGCTGCGGGCGACGCAGCAGGCGTATTACCTCAGCCAAACCATGGTGGAGAGGTAACGCTAAGAATGATGGCGGTATGGGCAAAACAGGACTTGGTACAACTTCGAACTGGTCGCTACATACAGCAGAAATGCACGGTACATATTTGACCTGTGGCACCTGTGGTGATCCTCTGACGAAAAGCCATCAGCGAGAAAGAGGGGTAAAGAGAGAGGCCATGGGGAAACATCTTTGGCCATGGGGAAGCATCCTCTGAAACATCGAGAAGTTGGATCGGGTATCGGCCAAACATGAAACCCATTGAAGTCGTATGGGGGTGAACTTTACCTGTTTGTCTGGTGTTTTGTGAATTTTCTGTTGTACACACTTGCTGCGGGGTGAAATCCATTGCGGTGATCACGGAGAAAATCTTTGTGCTGACAAAGCACATGTGCAAAAGCCCCGGCTGAGCGAGGAACAGCCTCGCCCTGGCAAGATTCCAAGCCCGTGGCCGTCTGCTTGGGGGGCTTGGGAGGTGCCCGTCCCTTATCAAAATCAATTCCAGCTAGCTACCACTAGCTTTTGTGATTACAAATCCCCATTAATGGGTTTATACCAATACCTGACTTCACTTGAATGCCTTGGAAAAATAAATTCCAAGCCTTCGCCGTATGTTTTTGATCCTCATCACTCGGTGCTTCGTATGGCACGAGAACACTCCCTCTCTTGCAGGGTGAGACCTCGCGGCTGGGAGTGTTGCAGAGCTGCCCCCACAAAAGCCATCAAAGCTTCAATAGTCCGATTTGAAGAAAGGAAGTCCAAAAACTTGGATACAGAGTTGGAAGTTCTTGAAAAATCAACACAACAAATGGCAACAAAGTTTGATGTCCTACCCTAAAATTCATCACAGCTATGGAAGATAACCCCTTTTGAATCGGAAATTTCCTCGAGAAACTCCAAGTTACAGATGTTTTGCTTGGCGTGCAGGGAGAGGAGTAGAATAAAGTAGCGTAGCATAGCGTAGAGTAGAATAGTCACTGATGGTTGAAATATACTTCTTGATGCTTCTTGTCATGAAGTCCCTTTTTTGTTTGAACGTTTAAAACGACAAACCCGCACCCTGCCAGTACTGGCCGTTTTCGATGTTGTCGGGACATCATCGCTGCGCTGGGACAAAAGTTCCGTGCGAAGCAGTTGGATGGTGTCGATGATCCGGGAGACATCACCGGGATGCCTGGGTCCCACGATGAACTTCAGCAGATTGGCTTATGGAGAAATGATCCCAAATTCTGACTTCGGGAATTCTATGGGATAATCATCTACAAATGCTGATTCGAAGCCATGTCTTTGAAAACATGCTCTGCCATAAACTCCACATGGATCACGTTTTATCACGCCTTAAGAGATGAATCTTTTTTGATCACTTGGATGGCACTCCAATTAGCGATTCCACATGGCTAACACAAGTTCTAGTGGTGCGATTCCAAAAAATTGGGATCCCCTCCAGTAAGCCAACAATGGCAGCTATGAGAATCCGTGGTTCTTTCTTTGGAAAGAACGACTACAAGTGGCGGACCAATACCATGTCTAGTCTTCTTTTACCGGAGGGCATAACCCTCAGAAGTGGGAATGTTGTGGAATGTTGGAATCTTCACCAGAGGTACTCCATGCCCTACAAAAACCCGACATCTGCCAGTCACATTTGGTCCAGCACTTCCTTTGCACTGGCAACTTCAAGGTCAAGAAGTCCCGCAGACACCTGGTGCCGTGGCTACTTGCGGCTACTTCACCTTGGTTTTTATGGCTTTCTACATGCTGGGGGAATTTTCCCTGTTGAAACTCCCATGGTTGATCCCAGTTTCGGTGGCACTTTTTTGGATGTTTCCAACCAGCTCTTGAAATTGACCCCATGGTTGTTTCTTGCAAACGTGGGGGCCAAAACTGCGACCCTCGCGTTTTTTCAATTTCACGGTTTAGAAGTTGATTGCTGGAACGGGGCTGTCTTAAAATTGGGAACCCTCCCATCCTATGGTTGAAACTCCCATCCCAGGGTTGAAACTCAATACCCACTTGTCTCTTCATGACCATGTATAGGGGTAAATCCTTTCTTCACACAAGACCATGGATATTGCTTCCAATTTTTCATGGTTGCCTCCCCATTTCATGGTGACATTCGACAATTCTTCACCAATTCTTGGCGCTGTTTCCGAAAGTCCACATGTTTCATTGTTATTTCTGGTTTAATCCCAATAAAAGGCGCTTTCCTAAGTACTAGGGGTACCCCCAGTCATCCATTTTAGTAAGATTTTCCATGAAATAAACCATCCAGCTATATTCGGGTACCCCCAGGAAACCCCCAATTCTCAGGGACACAAAGCCTCCTGCCCCCATGCTGACCTTCTTGATGAGCTCAGCAATCTCCATGCTGCTCTGCCGACGGCCCAAGTTCAAGATGGTGAAATCCTCCCAAAATCAGGAATCAAAAAGCAGCAGCCAGCTGCGAATACCTTCTGGTAAACTAGCAGTTTGCTATGGAAAATCACAATATGTTTAATAGGTAAATCAACTATAAATGGCAATTTTCAATAGCTATGTTAGTCACTCTGTTAGTCATTACCAGAGGGTAGAAGTGTCCACTTGGCTAGGGTCGCAGCCGTTTTCAATCTTTTTCATATGGCAGCGGTTCAGGCGACCCAAAATGGAGTGTCATTGGATGAAACCTTGGAGTATGAATAATAGTGTGGTTTCGACATATAACTTGTATATGGGGGTTTGAAATAATGCGGGTACACCAATAGCTGGATGGTTTATTTCATGGAAAATCCGAGAATAAAATGGATTTTTGAGGCGTACCACCATTTCAGGAAACCTCCATATATTGTAATTATTAGAGAATCATTACAATCTTCAGACCTATTTGCATGCAAAACTCTCCTGGGAAGCCCCTAAAAGTGTTGAGAACATCTACTGCCAAAAGCTCCTGACCAGGTAATACCAGGACCTCAAAAAGATTTTTACAAGATCGTCCTGAAAGCACCTTGTATAGGATCTTACAAGATCTTTTG
>Ga0126342_10013144_pt1 | contig 14704 bp, 11 predicted proteins | sample Cyp1metagenome_FD_92528 | JGI IMG/M metagenome (GOLD analysis project Ga0126342, IMG submission 92528) | Coral microbial communities from Lord Howe Island, Old Settlement Bay, Australia - Cyphastrea 1 metagenome | ecosystem: Host-associated > Invertebrates > Cnidaria > Coral ... | reverse complement strand
GGCAGCGAAATTGTTCGACAAAAACGTGTTGAAAATACACAGCCCTTCCTTGACCAAAGATCTTTTCCGCACATGCTGACCTATCTCCAATGTGTATGTTTATACTTTATATATATATATATATACGTGATTCATCTTGACTATGTATTAGACTGTATGCTGTATGTTGGTTGTCCCTGTGAGTAATTAACAATAATAATTATATACTGAAAAGGAACATAAACATCATAAACAATAAGAAAACTCGTATGAATTCACGCATGTATGACGAGTATGTATATACATTTATGCACGCATTTGTGTCGGTCTGTATGTCTGTCAATCTCTCTATGTATATATATATGTGTGTGTGTACATGTATATGTATATGCATACATACATGCATGAAAAGTCCCAATTTTTGCGCCAAGTGTTTGAGCTGTTCAAATGACTAAAGCATTGCATTCTCATGGCTCTGCACCAATTTGAAAATCCAAAAAGGCGTCCTCATTGAGGGAACAACACCACAGGTGATTGGTTACTTCAAAGCTCCTGCCACAGTTCATGTATATGTATATATATATATATATATGCCACCTCCCACACGAATAACGATAAAATAGCTTAAATCTTGATAAATGCACGGGGGGTACCATGTGTAATTATATATATATAATACATACTTCAAGATGTTGACGGATGGGTAGCCACATTCAAAATGCTGGGCAAAGAAAGGCAGTTTTTTTGGGGAAAGGGTAGCCGCTATGCTACAGGGAGATCCTTCGGATTCTGCCCTTGCAGCTCGATTCCTCTGATCCACTTCAAGAACGTCTCATCGAATTGAAACGCCTATTTTTAAGGGCTATGTAAGGGGATTTATCACCAAAATATGGCCAAAAATATGGTACAGTGGTACAGTACCTCTATTTTAGGATCCTGGAATTTAATTTGGAATTTGGCGATCTCTATCTACCAAATGTCCAGCAATTTGGAGGTCGTTCACTTACATTGTTGACCTACTGCACATGTCATTCAAGCCTTCCAGCCACCCATACTTGCCATACCTGTTGACATCAAAACATATCAAAACGGTATGCCACAAATGTATTCTCCACCTAGATTGGGACATATATAAACTTCGATGAATCCATGTTCAGATGTATGACTTCTTTTCGATGTTCGGAAGCCACGGAAACAACCGACACCACCTGAGGAATCGTCGCCGGTCTTTCATCGCCGATTCCTAGGTGCCCTGAAAGGCCTGACGTTGGAAACTTTCGAATTGATGCTTTCGCTCCTCACGGCATTCCTCCAACAGCTCCTATGGTAACCCCGGGAGGCGAACGGGCCAAGCGAAAGTGGTGAAATGTTGGGTTGCTCGAGGTTACCTCTGACATATACATGCACATAGTTGTTTTCTTATTTATTATCCATGAATATCCATGATAGTAATCTGAAAAAGTAATATGTATATATATATATATACAAGGTATAGATGTGTCCGCAACTGCCCGTATATGAGACATATATAATAATCATATTAAATATAATATATATATATATATATATATATCATGCATATCATTACATATCACACCCACAGGGACATGGACTGAAATTGATGTGCCAAGCTTCGCTGACGTCCACCGCCATCTCCATGCCCTGGTCGCCCTCATCGTCGCCTTCCTCGCCACGGCCCAAGAGGCGGGCGTCGTCACCACGGCGCCGCGCGCGACGGAAGTTGGTGCTCTTCCTTACGGGGGCGGGGGTATCTGGAGAGCATGACTGGTGCTTAGTAGAAAATGGATAGAAAATGGATGGGAATGTGATGATTATTGATAGCCACCCATCTGAATACAGGTATGTAACCAACAGAAACTGAGGGACGGGACATGACGGGACTATCTTAGAATCTTGTACAGTGATCTCAGTTCTATCTGATAATCTCCTGCCACCCCACAGCCCCAAACAACCACAACCCACCCATCGACCAACCGACGACCCCAGCGGCTGGTGACAACTCAAGCGCCAGGTGGTGGAGGATGCGATATAGTCCTGAAGCACCTCCAACAACTTTCGTGGGATCTTGGAATAGTCAGCACCTTGGAGAATGGCAGAGATGAGGAAAACAGCAGCGATTTATGGTGAGAACTGGGGGTTCTTTTGGCACAAAAAATGGGAGTTTCTCCATCGAGAAATGAACTTGTGTAGGGAACATATGAATTTAATGATTTAAGAAAATCGGGACTGGAACTGAAAAATCTGGCAGTTCACACAAAAACCGTTGAGATTGGTCAAAATAAAAGATCCAATGTCTTACAATTCTGACAACATTTTTGTGATGAGAAGCGTGGCAGGCTCTTGAATCATGTGCAAACTATCACTAGAACTTGGGACAGGACAGTTGAACCTAGAACATAAAGATAATATGCAACGATACAGTCATAACTGATCACGTGTGGCAAACATCCAATCAACCTTTTAAAAAATGACCCAGGGTTGATATGATTGAAATTCAGATACTGCAATCATGGAATTTACCTATTGGTTTCCGGAAAACACGGGGTTTATCTACTATAATGTACTGGAGGACCATGCCGGATGCCAACCGAAATCAAGCCAGGGAGCTGGTGATGAAGAACACTTCGCACATGGGTGACGTCACTCGCACCGTAAAGGGTTCCGGTGCTGGGAATGGCAAGGAACCAAAGACCTGGAGGCTTGGCCAGCTGTGGCCGCCAAACATGTTTGGTGATAGGCAATATGAATACTGTATTATGGTGGAAAATCCCAACTAATGTGGTTAAAACAATCATAAACCACCTCATTGTTGATTGTCTATACCACCTATTCATGGTGATTTTGGGGAGGGTTTCATTATTGTTTTAAGATGTTTTAAGCACATTAAACCACACTTCTTGACATTCGACACTATTTACGTTCTTATAGTTTCGTGGATTTTGGTGGGTATATCTTCTCAAAAAATAGTGGAATGCGAAAATATATGGCAACCATTGGTGCAGTTCCCGTCAATCCTCCACGCGATTTACGACGGAGATACGTCTGAATCCAACAGCTAAACCACTATGATTTTTGGAAAAAAATGGCACGTTTCAGGTTCACCGTGTTCTCTATTCTGATTCATGATATCGCATTCGTTGTCGGGTAAACCCACATATTATTTTAAGCGTGAATCCTGTTCCTTTCTTACATCCATTTTTCTTCTTTCCATCTCAATTATATTCAATTAATTTCAATTAATTATATAATTATTGTTTTGGAATGTTTTTGACATGTACATTACCTTCATGTTCCTCCCTCTATTTCTATCGCTATCTGTTTGCAAACAACCTGCAACCAAAAAATAAAACACACTTTGGTTGCTCTACCATTGCTCTAATATGGCCGCAATATTTTTCCATATTTTTCCTCTTGATTAGACACACCAATCACATCATAATTGCCAATCTACATCAATCTATACCCAAAAAATGATCATAGATGTTCACATTAATTATCCCCTCATAGTTTCTTCACCCCAACCCCCTCCCCCCCCAACCTCCCACCCCCCCTGGTTGCGGCATAGGTGCCCCGCCCCGGACCAGCACCCCGCGGCGGCTCATCACGCCGTTGGGGTTGCAGTCGTTTGCCTCGGCCGCCACGTTGCCGTCGCGGCCGATGCCGTGGACCCGGGCAGCCGCGGCGCCGAGGCGGAGAGGCCCGGCTTCGAAGTGCCTTTCCTCGTGGGTTTCGAAGGATGGTATCTATGATATCAGTGACATCCATCATGTATGTATGATTTATGATCTATGATATCTATGATAGAGGATAAATGATATATCAATCAACCAATCGGATATATATATATGATATATTGATTCAATCAATCAATTCAGTCTATCTGTCTATCTATCCATCTGTTTATCTATATGTCTATCTGTATGTCTATTTATTTATTATTATCTATCTATCTGTCTGTCCGTCCGTCTGTCGTCCGTCCGTCCGTGCGTCCATCCATCCATCCATGCATTAATGATATATGATATCCATGATATATGATATCCATGATGTATGATATCCATGATATATGGTATCCATGATATATGTATGATCCTATGCCTTGCCAATATGTTACTTTATTTTTAATTGAATGGGAACAAGATTACAATTACGATACACCATGAGATGTTGGGGAAAACAGAAAAACAAACATGATAAAATGGTAAATCACAGTAAATCAATCAGAGAGTTTAACCAGGAAAAACACAAGCTCAAAGGTTATTAACCAACAATTACTGTGCTTAAGAGGCGTGACTTCGACAAGAATTTCTATGATGCAAAATGCCTTTATGGCTCCATTGGACATTGTGAGTTGAACAAGGGGTTTGACCCACATCAACTCCAACTATGTGTCTATAATACATTATAATACTACATGGCATCTTGGGATATGATTATATATCATTATATATCTATCCATAGTTCAATTTTCATATAGAAATAATATCTATCCATATTATATATCTATCCAACTTCTCCCAACTTTGCATCTTGGCATCTTCAGCGCACTCAGCGGTCTAAGGCTCTTGGCCCGTCCGCCCTTCATGGCCTCCTGCGGCGCCGGCAGCTCGGCGGCGCTGCCGCCGAGCCGTTCCAGGCGCTGCATGGAGAGCACTTCGGCGCGGCGGAACTCCACGGCGCCGCGGTAGACCTGGGATGGGCCCATGGGGGGTTGCTACCAATGCCATGGAAAAGTACTGAACATATCATAAAATCATGGAAGAACTTGGTGACTTGCTGTTTTTCTTGGGGTGTTGAAGTTGAAGCATCCAAAGAATCCAAATATAGTCTGAAACGGCTCGAAGAAATGGGTGTAAGGTTAAGCAAAGAAGTGCTGTTCTTAGACCTTTCATTCATTCAAGTCTGAAATTTGTATGACATGGCATGACTAAGGGTAGAATTCCAAGCAGCTGCCCACAAGTGTGGCTCCGCAATCTTGCCTTTGCTGGCAAGGTGGCCAACATAGGAAATTTAAGCAAGAACCCATGGGGATGCCAAAGAGAATACGACATGATCAAGTGGAGTGGCAGCTAGGGGCTATATAATGTTTGCCACCAGAGTGTTGGCTTTTTGCATGTCTTTGCCCATGCGTATGCTACTACATACTCTGGCATTTGACTAACGAAATTCCGACCTTCGAGTTCCCCCTTCTGGGGTAAAATCATGTGAAATCAACACGTCCATACCTGTCCAATGGTAAGTATACCCTGCGCATCTCTGCGGAATACATATCCACACATCACACCACATCACATCACATCACATCACATCACATCACATCATATCGTATTACCACCATGTGTGTTCATAGAAGGTTCTTGCACACATACTTGATTACTTGTAGGTCCTTTGTGTTTGCATCCGGTTTGCGTGTGTTCTGTGCCCATGTGTATCTCCTGCATTAACATCAATATAAATCATGAACCATTGTGAAAGTTCTGGTTTTTGTAGAAATCGGCCGTTTCATGCCCATCAAATTGTATAAATATGTATTATATATATATATATCTCTCTCTCTCTCTGTGTAAATAGCTCACCCCATCCCCCACCACAATGTCACAAATCAAGCCTTCACAGGGAGAACAAACACCCGAGCCAAATTGGTTGGAGGTTTCCCTCTCTCTGAGACCATCGCCGTCTCAAGGAGTTCAGCAGAGCGAAAGGCGAGTAGGATACAACTCCGCCAACAATCAATGACATCAACTATGAATTAACAGCCATTGATGGGTTCTTAATATTACTCACCATGTTTCTGGGGCTACTAATTCCCATACAACCATAAGCCAACAAGAATGGTGATTCATAATGACATTAGTGGCCAACAATGACCAACAATAAGCAATCGCCAAGTGGCCCTGACATAGAAAGGTGTGGCCCCTGGGGAACTTGCCATGTTTGAAGATGTAGGACGTGTGCGGCTTGCCGCCCGGCTTGGGCACTGGCACCTGAGGGCCATGGCTAAACTCCACATCGAACTGTTGGAGGATGAGAAAACCCTCTGGTTATGTCAAAATAGCTTTTAAAAATGACCATTTATAGTGGATTTACCCATTGAAAATTGTGATTTTCCATAGTTATGTTAGTTTACCAGAGGGTAAATGGACGATTGAAAGACATTAAAAGATGATCTGTGATGATTTAGTAGGCTTAAACATGGTGATTGCCTGTAGCTAATTGTGAAAATAACCAAAAAAATATCACTATTTATGTCACCATGTTTTCCATGAGCTGTTTCATCTACAGAAAACATGGTGTGTGTGTGTCAATTAAATATAATTAAACTTATCTTAACCATAGTTGTTGCATCCAGGAAAAACATGCTACTAGCAAGTATATGAGTACACCATTCTTCTAAAGCTTCTTGGAATGGTTGTCATGTTCTACTTGGGAACGACATTGAAAACTACATACCAACTATAGTCTCTATTTAGGATATTTAGGCAATGGCTGGTTTAGACAAATCATCAATGAACATCCACATGATATCATGAATACTCAAGACTCTTGAGCTAGGACAATTGATATCTGATATGATTTCTCAGTGACAATTCTGCACCGTCCATGGAATTGGTTCGCCGCTGGCCTCTTTCATGCCAGGCAAGTGCAGCATCAAAAATCTCAGCTTTTCATCGCCTTTTTTGACCATCTCCTTTTGTCGAGAAAGGCGGGAAATGGGCCAGGGTGGTGATGGAAACTATCTGGTCCTTGGACTCATTAGGTACTAAGCGAAAGTCTTCGCAGGGGGAATGCAACACTTTGCAGTCTTGAGCCATGTCTCAACGTGTAGAGAGGCCTTGTTTTCTGCCATTCTGACTTGGTAGAAGCTCGCACGGTGCTGCTTTCAGCCCACCTCAAAAGTACCAGCCAACTCATCCTCATCATCACCGTCACCGTCGTTGTCATCATCATCATACCAAATTAAGCTAGTGAAGAAACATCAAAATCACTTGAGCTTAAACCATGAAACCACCCCAAAGAAGAACCATTCTTCAGCCTCCAATCCCCCCTGGCTGCTCCTCTTTGAGGATGTTGTCAAAATCGTTCCTCTCAGGGGCTGATCTTTGCCAAACAGCGTTTGCTTTCTCTCACCCCTAGAATCCCCTAGATGCCGAACAAGTGCAGAACTGCTTTTTGAGGTCCGGGTAGTTTCATCAGGTTTTCAAGATAAACAACATAAATGATTCAAACTGGAGGAAAGAAACAAAACATAAAAAACGTCCAACAACCAAGTTTTTGGAGATCCACTGCCGCATGGACCGACCTATAAAAGCCACGTCCTTCGTATGACAAAGAATTCGGTATCTTCGAGGCATTTCGCCGACGCGAGCCTGCAAGGCTGAGGGGCAGTTGTTATGTACAGCAACTGCCAAATAGATAGACTTAGAAAATTGAAGACCTGGAAATTATGAAGGAACCATCTCCAAGATCCTGTCAACACGTTTGGGATCGTTTGGGGGTTACTATGAAGATACTGTAAATGATTTTGATTGGACAGTTCAAATCCGAAAGGCTCGGACTTCAAACTCTTGGAGGCGAGGACCAAACGACGGCATCCCACGGCACCTTGGCTGATCATTCATCAAAGCCAACTCGCCCAAAACGCTTCCAGGGGAGAGCTTCGAGAGTCGATTGCCTCAGTTCCGCACGCTGAGGAAATTGATCTTCTCAGTTACGTGCTGCATCTGTTTTATATATGACAATTATTGACAATGTGTTATAGAAAGGTATGATTAGATGGACGTACAAGCATGATCTGGAACGGTTGGCCTGGAAAAAATGTCTTGCGACTCCTTCAAGACCTTTCGATACAAGCGAGGCAGAGAGCTTCAACTAGCCGAAAACTATTCTTCAAAGATCATAGCCCGAAAGTGGCACAACATCTCTGTGGCGCCAAACTATTCAGCAGCCCCAGTTATGATAGTTATGTAGAAAAGTCCTGCAGAAAACCCCCGGTCCAGACATTGAGAATCGACAGAAGTTCACCCTTTCATAAAGCGATTATAGCCGTGCATCCAACCAATCAAAGTCAACAAACCCACCCGAAGTCCCGCGGCGACCAGAATGTTTTTCTCGTTTGGGAACGCCAAAAATATCTTCGGAATCGCAGCTTAGACACCCAGAGCCGTGTCATCGTGGTATCGACTAAAGCCATCCACCGTCTTCTGCCCAGGTAAGAAGTCTTGGAGGAAACTCGAGGATTCACCTGCACAGCTCTAGAGCTTGTGGACTTGGATGGGTTAGTCGGTTAGTCGGCTTGGCATCAGATGTTCTCAAAGGAAAAGGAACTATATGGGAATTTTGTAGAATTTTGTTGGGATTGTTTTCTATGACATAATCACCAGGATTCACCAGAAAATGTTTCACTATGAGGCACCCCTGAAATTCCAAACATGCCCAACCACAGCGCATTTCAGGAGAACATGTTCGGATTTCCAACTATCTCAACCATGAGATTCCAGGGGTACCCTCCGGACATTTGTTTTAAAATCAACAAACTATTATATATCTGGTTATGACTAACAGTTCGCCATAGAAAAATCACCATGCTATCTTCATAGGTCAACCATCTATTTCGATTAGGGCCATCTATACCATGGCGAACTGTTCGCCATAACCAGAGGGTTGCCGAGCCCTGCCGAGCCACACAAGTTGCTGAACTTCTGCTGCTGCTGCTGCTTCTCCGCCGAAGCCTGGGCGCCCTCCTCATCGGACAAGGCGAAGACGCCCACGGAGCCTGAGATGATCACCTCGGAGATGAGATGGAAAGAAGTAAAAAGCTTGGAGATGGGAGTCGATTTTCTGGCCAATGTATCCATCAATGTACACATGTCCCCCCCAAAAAAAGTATATACTTATGCACATATGTGAAATATGAAGTTATACCTGAATACATGAATACATAATAAATAACATAAATCCAGATGTCTTGGCTTCCCAAAACAAGACCTCCAGAGTTTCCCACCAGATCCCCCAGTCATATCCGGAGGGCGTAGCAACTGCCAGGTGGATCTCCCTGTTTAAACAGCACCGTGCCGGCCTTGCAGAAGATGGAGATCACCTCGAAGACGCTGCGCATCGATGTGGACATTACTGAACTGTGTGAAGTTGTAAGTGGTTTAAGATATTTGAGATATGGAAGGAAGTTGTAAAAGGGTATACGGTATCCAATGTGTAACTTTTATAGGAAAGCATCTTGTTTTCGGCATCCATGTCCACAAGCCAGCTATATCAAAATGGCGATGCTGATGAATCCCTGAAGGCATGGCGTTCAGCTGCAAGACTTTGGCAATTCTGCTGGAATCTTATAGCTTCTTGTGCCCAAACTCATTTCCCAAACAATGTTCCCTGAATGCTGCCGGAAACTGCAAAAGAAGCCTTCTTTCCTAACTCACTCCTTCAACTGACCTTGAAAAGGCAACTTTAAAAAGATGGCGGGGCAAATTTCCCATTAACTTGGAGGGGTGCCATGTCCAGATCAAGGCACAATCTCTGGGAGCATCTTGAGCACAGTAGCATCCATATCTTTGAACAATTTGACTGATGAGAGACCTCGGACGTTTCACCACCATACCAAGCACATAGGTCCATAGGTGATATCAAATGATAGAGATGATAGAGAGATCAAACCCTTAAAAATTCACCGCTGGATGGGGCACTCAGGAACTCAGTTCGCCAAATATCAGGCTGCAGCAGGAGACTCTTTGGGTGGTGGGTTCAATTTTTGGTGTTCGACATATTTAATGATTACACGTTTTTTGGTACGGGCGCAAGTTTCGGCTATCCAAGTTTCAAACATGCAATTTTGAGGCACACCTCTGTTGCCCAGAAACTCTTCTGGATGTAGTGTGGGCTTTGTGTTTGCGCCGTCGGAGTCAAGGAGACCCTCTTTGAGTAGAACTCTCCGGACGAAACACTTCCCTGTCAGCGACTTGGCACATGGGCGATCAGGTGCCCAGGTCAAATCATTTGGCTTAATTAGTCGTCAGCTGATCCTTTGGGGGAAGTTCTGGTGGTGCAGGATGTTTTGAGCAACCAACTTGACTTCATGATTTTGACTTTGCTGCACAGTGGTGATGAGACGCTGACACTTTTCGAAGTGATCCCGTTTCATCGGAAATCTCAGAATATCTCAGAAACATCCAACTGGTCCACAAATGGGCAGTTCAAATCTCTTCAATCTGAAATGCGGAGCGGCCCATTTGTTCGCACCTGTGAGTCTCCTTTTTAGGGCAAACCATGGCAAACCCCAACTACGCGTGAAACAGCCTCGACTCATGGCCAATCACTACACCGCGTGGTTCAATGAACGGCCCAAAAAACATCAAAAAACATCAATTTCGTTGAGTTCACTGTAGTTCACTTAGCCATATAGTTCACCCACCACATCACCACTTCTGACTAGAACAAACAGGATTTACCATGATTTACCATGATTCACCTCTCTGTTTTTGACCCCACCGGCCTCAATGGGTGGCAACGCTGAAGTGGCGGGCCGCTCGGCCACACTCCCCCGCCACCCACCGGCACTGCTCCGCTTCGCACGGGACATCCGACGGTCACCGGTCACGGAGGCAGCGCCAACATGGGAGCGATACCAAGCGCGTCGCCCCGAGGCAAACCGCGCGCCATCGAAGCCGAAACTGCGGGGAGGAAGTGCCGGTGAAGCTGGAAAGCACGAAACCGTCCCAAATGCATGGTACGGCATGGTTTTGAACTACCCCATGATACTCTACAATGGTTATGTACCCTCTGGTAAACTAACATAACTTAACTATGGAAAATCACAATTTTTAATGGGTAAATCCACTATAAATGGCCATTTCCAATAGCTATGTTGGTTTACCGGAGGGTAAGTGTCCAAGTCGGAGAATCGCATCCCAGTCAGAAGAATGTGGATCTGCATGTTTCAATGGTCGTCCTGGCCATCCAGCGACAAGGTCCAGCTCGGCACCGTCAGGGTCACCAGGGCCAATTGCTTCACCTGGCCACCAAGAGCTGAAGAAAAACAGTTAAAATCTGGAGGACCCTGGAATCTATGTGGGGAAGCGGAATACCTCCACTAAGGGAAACCAAATAATGAATAAATATAGGGGGTGTATCTAGTTTCTACGGGACATGCCAGAATGGAACATCAGCGGTGTCCACAAAGTGCATGGAAGAGAAAGAAAGTACAACAACACAACAAACATTCCCCTATTGAAAGGACCCTGAAGCAAAATGCCAAAGATATGCAAGAATCGCTCAATGATCTCCATGTCTTTCTGTAGGAATTGGCTTTGGCATCCCCAAATCTGTGACCCTCATGCATCATGGGTGCACGGCAAGGCGCCTGCAATGTTGGCAGGCCGTTGGCCAGGGTCTGCTGACTGCGCCAGCTGAGACGTGTGAGGGATGAGGATGGTGATACTATGGTTGATACGGTATTAGTATAGTAATCTATACATGATTAATACTAGTACATACTAGAACTATATAGTGATGATAGTGATGATAGTGATGATCTTGATGCTGATGATGATGCTGATGATGATGATATTTTTCATATTTTTCATTTTGTGCTCCCGTTTGCCATGAGTTCCTTGAAAAACAGTTTTTGTTATACCACAAATAGTGTCTGGATCTGGTACATGATGGTACATGCAACTGTGATACATGTGAGAGGATTCATTCGAATACAGAACGTTTAGCATTTACAAGCGAGTGTCTACGGGTTCATGATGATGGTGAAGAACCCAAACACCTATGATTGTAATAGGCGTGGTTGATGGAGGCGGAGATGCGTATGGAACCAAATGCGCCAACCAGAGACCATAGATATTCAAGCGTGCACTTGCACTGAAAAAAATAGAAGAACCCTTCGCTCAGACGCTCTCGGGGAAAAAAACAAAAACAAAAACATAATACACCCCAAAGAGATAGCGATAAATAGTATACTATTTGTATGGGCCTTAGTGTACTTTTTTTTGATGAATAGACAAGCTATTTGGATAGATATTTGAATAGATAGCTATGAATATAATATACCCTTTGGATACACCGCCTAAGGCCTAAGCAGGCCGTCCTTTTGCAACATCCCTCGCTGCCTCTGCGCCTCCAAGTCTTCCAACAAGCCTTTAGGGATTGGCAAGCCCAGGGGTCATCAAGCCCCCCGTTGATGGGGGGCTACCTTTGGGGAACCCTGAAGCTTCCATGAGACGAGGAACATCAACTCTGTGGAATCTCTTTAGAGCTGTTTGGCATTGTAGGCTAGACCAATCTGGAATGGGCATGCCTTGCGCCATCATGTTCAGTTTGCCACAGTGGTGGATGCCTTACTTACACATGTTTAGATGTCACCAATTGATGATGGATGGACTATCATGGGAATATAAGGGAATGCTATGGGACACAAGCGACCAGCAAAATGACATGATGGGTGTTGTGAGGTTATGTACGGCTTGCATGGCGGTGTAATATGCCGTATACATGTATATATACCCCATCAGCTGGCAATTTTTGTGGAACATTTTGAGGTTTTCAACTTTGCAAACTTGATGATTTGGACTTGTCCCATTTTGGAAGCCCAGCCCACAAGTGATGTGACTGATATTTCTGGAGGATTTCAAGTTTAGCTGGACAAGCCCCGGCCGGAGGGATTAGGGGGGTGCAAAATCTGGAAAGTTCAGGGGCCCTCAGGGGTATCTGTATCACGGTTTGGTGACCGACCCCTCCCTACATTCCCATTGCAACAAGTAAGAACACCGCTGTGGAAACTTAATGCCACGCCCCAACGTGCGTCTAATTGTTTGATGGGAATACCATCCAGTCATCAAACGTGGCAACGGAAAATCCACCATTTAGTTCCATGATCTTCCCAGCTACAAACCTCCATCCGTTTAATAAGGCATTTTACCATGAAAATCATTAAAAGACCCTTAAATCCCCATTTCTCATGGGTTTCATGTGTTTTGTTTTTTGGGATTTTCCAGCCACGTTTCATGACACGGTTTCGGGTACATATGGATACCGCTCCCTCCCCACTGGGCCACCGACGCTGCTTGGTCCTGGCAAAGCTGGCAGCCAGGACGCCGTCCCTAGAGACGTAAAGGCCCGGCAGCCGGTCCTGGTGGTTCTCCTGGGAGGATTTGGAGTGAGGAAAAATTTTGGTCTTTGTGGTGGAGTTGGGGAGAAATTCGGAGATCCATTTTTTTTCGGATTCTGAATTTTTGAGCGAAGTTGATGCATGATGCTGTCTGTTTCCGAGGTGTTGCAGCATTGACCATCTCTCATGTTTTGCTACATGTTTGAAAGCAAAATCAGCTGGACACTGGACAAATTTCAGAATAAATTTGAACATCCTATAAGATTTTTTTCTTTGTCCAGAAGCCATGGCGAAATCAGATACGGTGCCTGCGCTGACGTGAGGATCAAACTCCAACCCTCCAATTTCTCGTGGATCGTCAAACCTGGCTACAGTGGAGTAGCCATGGCGGCTACATCGTTAACTTGCACTGGATGGTAGATAAAAAAGTGGCTCAAAGGGTGGAAAGCCAAGACATATAATGAATACAGAAATAATTATTTATTTGTTTAATTTGTTTAATTAATATGTGGCGAATATTGTCCATCATTTGAGCCGCTACTACCTGACACTTTTCAGAGCCGGGCCGCTCAATCTGCACAAAATTGATTTCATAACTGTAGCAGTTGGAAAGCTGCGACCAACCATCCTTTTTGGGAGTGTCCCCTCAACGATCATCTATGGACAGTTGAGGTCATTGTTATGCACCCACATGTTTGTTGAAAGCGCCACTACCCTTTAAAATTGTTCGGTGGTTCAAAACCCTTTCGGCAACAGGCAGTTTTAGATCATTTTGTTGGTAGGGATGGACGGTTTTGTCCATCATTGGGAGTCAACTTCCCAAACCACATAGCTACACTAGGTGAACCCAACTGGACCCACCGTGCGCACCAAAGGAAATGACGCATTCCTCCGCCGTCTGCACCTTGTAACTGCAGCGGTGGGTCAGAACTACCAGGTGTGACTGGTGTCTGAAATCCCTTTACATGACTAAGGTTAACTACCTAACTGCAAATTCCCTATATAATTAAATATAATTAATTATTCAATTTATCGTTTTTTCTTCTCTATGTGATTTACTATAGGATGATTTGCCACCTAACTGGGGCTATGATGATCCGGCCTCCTTGACCAAGCCTTTGCCAGGAATCAAGACTTGAGGCTCCTCAACAGGGCAGTCACACTAAAGGAGTCCCATCATGGAAGTTCCCAGGGAAATGACTGAAGCATTGGGCAATGGATGTTCAACTCAGAAAAATCTGGTGATACTGGGGTCAAGATACCTCAATCCTCAGAAACGCTAATTGATGAAACATCATCCCCGATCAGGAACGTGGAATAACATGGATTAATATGAAATCATTTTGTTCATGAGAGTTTTCATGGGACTTGAACATTGCTTCATGGTTCCCTTAACCTCTGGTAATTTAATATAGCTATTGAACATTATATAGTGCCGGACATACACTTAGAAGATATTATTTTTTCCAAATTGTCAGATCTCACACTTAGAAATGCTTGTTTAAGGAAAACGCCCCACACTTAGAAATAACACTTAGAAATTCAGAGCAACATGGCCCCCTGATGTTCTAAGTGCGGGGTTTT
>Ga0126342_10013143_pt1 | contig 14704 bp, 12 predicted proteins | sample Cyp1metagenome_FD_92528 | JGI IMG/M metagenome (GOLD analysis project Ga0126342, IMG submission 92528) | Coral microbial communities from Lord Howe Island, Old Settlement Bay, Australia - Cyphastrea 1 metagenome | ecosystem: Host-associated > Invertebrates > Cnidaria > Coral ... | reverse complement strand
GCCCCCCAGTTATAAGTTGGTTTATAAACCATTATAATCCCCATTAACTATAGTTATATCTACCATAAACCATTGTTAAGCCACTTATAAACCAACTTAGCTATCTTGGGGGCCCCACCCTGTGATACTGGTTAATACTGGTGAAATAATGGTCAATGATGGGCCAATGGATAATCATGGGAAAATAGCAAACATTTTTTTTTTTTTCACTGGTGTTCCCGCCCAGTAGGTCCTACTCCATTGATCTGCGCAGGCCAGTTGAATGAGCAGGATCCGATTTGCGGGCGCGACGTGGGTTTTTTTTGTTGGCCAGGTGGGATGGTATATATAGCTTGAACAGCACCTATAGGAGGTTACCCTCTGGTAAACATACAAAAAGCTATTGAAAATGGCCATTTATAGTGAAATTTCCCATTAAAAATGGTGATTTTCCATAGCTATGTTAAATTACCAGAGGGTATTCTGCTATAGGAGGTAACTTTGATTACTTTTGTTGATGATTGACCAATAAGCCCTTGACCAATGCTTGCTTATTTAGGTGATGTTCTTTGAGGATTTTGAGAGATTGCTATTCATCTATTCCCAGTCTGTGATGGCTGGTCGGTAGTTGCCCTTTCTTCACTTCAGGGAACCAATTCCGAGAAACTGATGTCTTTTGGGGGTTCAGTGTTAGGTTTGTTGGGTCGGCTGGAAATCCTTTGTGGGGCTGACATTTGATGACTTTCTTGCGTCAAACTGTGCTGTGAAAAACGCACATTATATACTGTAGATGGTGCACTTGAGGGTGGCTTTAGGAAAATAGAAAAGGCGTTTCATACATACAATGTGGGGCCCCCCAGTTATAAGTTGGTTTAGATTCGCCCCAGTAACTATAGTTATAAGTACCATAAACCATAGTGACATTGGAGTTATGTGCACCAACTGAACGCTATCTTGGGGGCCTCACATTGTAAGCATTACATAATTAATTAGGTATATATCACATACCGCCTCGAAACATCGCATGACACAAAATAATTATTAACAAAAAGGCTGTACTTGCCAATCATGCCACTTAATTCGACATCTAATGTTATCTTGTGTTCCTGATTCCGAACCCACAATGGTTCAGGTTTTGAGGTCCTGCAATTTGTAGACGTGACGTTTGGCTGTCATGACCTCATGAGAATTTAAGGATTGCATCGCTGGTGTTTCAGCTTCAGACTTTTGCCACGTCATGCAGGCGAAAGGTACCTTGTACGAACACTCAAAGGAATGCCAGATGGTAGGATCCAGCAAAAGTTGCAGTTGTTGATGGTAAAGAGATGCACAGAGCTGTCAAATCACCGGCCACAAACTTGCGTTTCTCCAAGCCATTCCTTGGGTTTAACATGGATGGAGCTTGAACACACGAACAAGCCGCATGTGTTGGCTGGGGGTGGCCTAATGAATTTCTACGCTGCTTCAGCTACTTATTTTCAAGCCACAGATTTCAAGCTTTGGCCGTAATCCAGCCAATTTTGTCTCATCTTCTTTCTCCCGTCCGAAGTTGAAAACCAATGCGCTAGCTGCAAGGATGATGATTACAGACTACTCAGACAATCTCAGGCACACAAGTTGTAGCACCCGATCGGTGTAGTATGCAGTGCATGCACTGCGTCTTGGTCAGCGAAGAGCAACCAAGGGATGCAACCGACAATGATAAAGTGAAATTCCCAACTGACTGGTGGTTGCAAACAGTAGTTCTCTCTGTTGCGAAATGGGAGGTTGATGAGGGTCAGGATCAGAATCAGGATGATGATGATGATGATGATGATGATGATTCATGATTAATTATTATTATGTTATTGTTATTTGATTTCTTTACTTATTATGTTCCGGCTGTTCAGACCGTCTTTTGCTGTCATTTTGACATGGCAAGTTTCGTGGGGAAGATGATGGGGTCTACCATGAAACCTGTTGTGGCACATACTCCAAAGGAAAAGATGTCATTCCTTTCCACAAAAAGATGCTCCAAAGGAAAAGGGGCTATAACATGTTATAACCCATCATACCCCATTATGATTATAACTTATAAACCATTGTTATAATCCATTATAACCCATGTTTTTTGACTCTATCCCATTCACCCACATCATATCCACCGAGGAATTGATCAGTTTTTCATGGCGTCAGAGGTGCCAGCGCCTTCCCGGCAGGGTGCCGTGTCACTTCAGTTGTACTAATATCTAGCCAATGTATTTTTATGATAGTTGATGATAGATATGAGTTGATGATAGTTGATGATAGTTGATGATAGTTGGCTATCTTGATCCGAAGCCCAGCTAGTTGTTGGGTGCCAATCATGAAGAAGCAGTCCTCCAATCATGACCGCGTAGAACAATGTAGGACATGCCTAGACGAAGGGGTTTACAGAAATAGTCTTCAAACCCTCCTCCTAACTTGGTAGGCATATGGTTACATGACCTACCTCAACCAACTTTGCTAGCGGAAGTGCTGCATGGTTCAGCCACCATGTCTTGAACTTCTAGATGATTTCAAGGTCATGTTCCTCTTGAGCATGGAAGATTCTTCCATGGTTCCACAAGATTGCACCTCTGGAATGAAGTGAAAAACACCATCCTCCAGCCCCAAAATCATCATAATTAGACTTTTCAAGTTGCAAAGCCAGAAACTCATTCATCCCCATTAATCCCCATGAATCTCTGTTAATCCCCATGAATCCCCAGTACCCAAGATCTTTGCCACCAACGCCACGCCACAAAAAAAACCGGTCAGGTGATCAAACTGCTGGATTTTCGCATGTTCAGGACCGACACCTTGGTTCCTTGGAAAATGAGTCGGTGGAAGACGAGTCGGGAAGACCTCTACTTTGACCTTGCTGGGACAGGATCCTATGAAATTCAATGGTTGGTGGTTTGGAACCATGGAATTTTATGACTTTCGATTCAGTTGGGAATAATACTCCCAATTGACGAACTCATATTTTTCAGAAGGGTAGATCAACCACCAACCAGTTCATGTCATGAATCATGTCCTAATTTAATAAAATTTGGTGGAGGATGTGATGTAGCAAGAAAAAGGTGAAATGTCCTATAAAACCTCGGAGATTCGTGCCGTGAATGTGTGGATGAAGTGCATAAATGAAGGGTTGGTCTGTGGGTTATTTCATGCTATTTCACGCTACTCATGGTATTTCCTCATCCAGACTGCTTAAAAACGTGTGTGTCAGAGAATTGGATACCCTCTGGTAAACTATATAACATAACTATACATAACTATGGAAAATCTCAGTTTTTAATGGGAAAATCAACTAGAAATGGCCATTTTCAATAGTTATGTTAAATTACCAGAGGGTATCTCCCAAACAAATGTTATTTAATCAGGCAAAATATGAGGTTCTAAACCCGGTTTTGGGGTACCCTATGGTACCAGACAAATCCAACCACCAAGAGCCAGAGAATGTCAACATGTTCCCAGCGGTGCATCCAATGGGGAATCTGCTGGCATGAGTCTTTGAACAAAAATTGATTACCCCCTGAGCAAATCCAAGATTAATCATCGATATATCATCGATTTACATGTATACCCTAGATTTTTCTGGTTAAACCACCATCATTGTCACTTAAGTCTCCATCTTTAAGTAAACCTCATGATGGTTTTGTCATGATTTTCCCATGGCGTGGTTGGGTCGGATCTCAGGTCTGGTACAGTTTGCAACTCAGCAACGGCCGAGAGTGCTGGGTGGTCACCCGACGCTATAGCGAGTTTCTCAGGCGACGCTTTCGCTTAAATCTGTGTGGCTTTTCCTGGAAATCCACCATAAATCCAAGCACTTAGGTAAGTGGTTTTCATAACCCTGCAGTTATGGCCCGAAATACCAGTTATAAGTACTAAGAAAACCCCATTTATAACATATATAATCCCACTGAAATAACCAGTTATAACTTTCATAAATGGCCATAACTGTGGGGAACAAGTCCCCCGGGGTTGGTGAATTATCCTATGTATAGTACTGGGTTGTAAGTCGACAAACACATTGAGCATTTTCTACTGGTGGACTTGCCCATTTAAGGATCCCTTTGGTACTGTAAAAACATGGCTATGGAACATGAATGGTTATGTTTACCCATTTCGAGATAGGTTATGTATGGTTATGTATGGTTATGTTTAAATTGCCAGAGGATAATAGTCTTCATATGTCTTCATGATTTCTTAAATATGTTTGATCCAAAACTTTGCCCGGCCAGAAAGGAAGCATAGAATCCAACAACATAGCCGTGTTCAATTGGAACATCATTTCCAACAAGACCACCTAACTTATTTCGGGTGATCTCAGCGAAACCACAATGGTAAGTTGTTTATTCATACCCATAGGATCCATGGTGCTGCTATATATGGTAACATGGATCCCATCAATATATCCCCTTCATGTTAGCATATATACCAGCACCATGGATCCGTCATGGGATAGGGGGATCCATTTTTGTTGACCGGATTCGGTGCTGAGAAGGGAACTCAGAAAGGCTGTTGAGTTTGGGTGTGTCCAAATGGGGTACCCGACCTGGTAAACATACAAAAAACTATGGAAAATCACATTTTTTAATGGGTAAATCCACTATAAATCACAATTTTCAATAGCAAACTGTTTGTTTACCAGAGGGTAACCCCAAAATCTCCTGTTTCATCAACATATTCCCCGTAGAGTTGCAATTCTTGGGCTGTGCATTTCCACTTTTTTTGGGGCCCGATAGATAGCCAAGTTAGTTTATAACTATGTAAATCTTATGGTTTATGATATAGATCAGTGTATACATATCCATATAGTTAGTGGGGTTAAACTAAACCAAACATCGCTGGGAGGCACCACCCTTGTAGATCTACCCATCACATCCGACGTCGCAGATGTCACGTGAAGCTGCTTGAGCTTTTCCATCGAGAGCAACTCCCAACCTTTCCACCCAAGGACCTTTCGGGACTGTGACTGGGGTTAGGGGTTTGACACATGATGAATTTCATCCAATTCTGGGCAGATTGAGGTGTTTCAAACATGTTTTCTACTTTGCTGCACTTCTGAGAAAGCGGGCCCCTGGGCAACATGGGCAACGACTGTGCGTCCTCAGAGATCACCCTTCAAAGGGGGCGTGTGATATTGGAATGATTGGAATGATATTGGTTTATTTTGTCACGTTGCCCATCTTTGTTTTCACATCAGACACCTGGCAGCACCTGGCCTGCAGGAACCCTTCTGGCAGCGGGTCTTTGGTGGCGAAGCCACCCGCGACAACTGGATGGAAGAGCGCTACGCACGGCTCTTCGGTGCGCCGCAGGGGATGGAGGGAAAGGTGGGACCCGTTTTGGGGTCTTTCGCCTGCCCAAAACATGTTGGGATTTGTTTATACGGGATTCTATTCACCCAACAATTGCACATGTTGGGATTGTTGTTCACCCATGTTCACCCAATCAATCATCCCAATCATCCTAAAATTGCACATGTTTATCAGCAAAGATTAGGATGGGATGTTGACATGTTGGAAGCATTTTCTCGGGATGATTTTCCCAATTATTCCCAGCCCACTGAAGTCGAAAAAACGGAACCGATCCAACGTTGCAAGTTTCAGTGGTATAGAATTACCATGCAGAGACAGACCCATCTATCATCATCTATCTATTTAGAGCTTTAGGAAGTCAACGTGTTTTGGAGCTGATTTAATCTTCAGACATGGAGGAACAGTGTTCCAAGTTCTGGACAAGCCACCTCATGGCTGTGGCAGAACTTCAAAACGACGGTCACTTTAACGCCCCCCAAATTCCTTGCGGAACGTCCTGCCAGGATACATTGTCGGCCTGCTGGATATTGAAGGAGCGGACTTGAGCGGAATATCTCTTGTGAGTAGGGATCAGTGTCTATAGTAGGTGGGGGATGGGGGTGATAACCGAGTCCTTAATGGGGAATCTGTGAGTAGGGATCAGTCTATATAGTAGATGGGGGTTATAACATGTTATAACCGAGTCCTTAATGGAAAAAAAAGACAGTTATGAAACTCAGCAGGGTGAATTTCACCACACCAGTCACATCCAGTAGGATGATCCTCGGACATCACAAGTGGCTGGTGTTGGTTGTTGTTCTGTTGTGATCATGATGCTCCATTTACCAGAGGGTATCTACAGATGGAATAAGCATGAATAAGCCACTTACGGGACTTCTGGAATTTTATAGATGAGTTACCAGAAAATTTACCTATCCCAAATGCTCCATGTGTGGAATATTTACCTACATTTACCCCACAAATGGCTCAAATGTAGGTAAATATTCCATACATGGAGCATCTGGGTGATCATGATCAAACATGAATTCATTCGATTGATGTTTCAATATATGCTTCAGATGTACTGAAAAGATGAGATAATTTATATATGCACAGGCCATCACAGGCCTGGCCTGGCCTAGCCCATATTTGTCCCATATCCGCCACGTTTGCATTCCATCCCTTGATCAGTTCTTACGAGACGTTGTCAGACATGACCTGAGTAAACCGAGCACCGTTTTTTTTTTGGTGCAACCAGGTAACACAGGTACCCTCTGGTAAATTAACATAACTATGGAAAATCACCATGCTATCAATGGGTAAATTATGGTAAATCCACTATAAATGGGCCATGTTCAATAGCTACTTTAGTTTACTAGAGGGTAACCATTGGTTCTTGTTGTTTGCTTGGGTTCTTTCAACATGTTCGTTGTGTTCCGCCTTAGCCGGGACGAGTGTTGATTGCAGGACACGGGTTAAGTGGGATTAAGACCATTTAAAGCATTTTAAAACCACCAGCCAATTTGGTTGGGGTAATAATGATGGTTAATGATGGTTGATGATGGTTAATAATCATTGGTTGGTGGTTTGGAACATGAATGTTATGACTTTCCATGAAAAGTTGGGAATGTCATCATCTCAACTGACGAACTCCATGATTTTTCAGAGGGGTAGGTATACCACCAGCCAATGATAGTTTTTCAGCCGGGCCAAGGTAAAAATGATGTTTTTCTGCTAATATTTCTGCAACATTCTGCAATATCTAAAGCACTGAAAGGAAAACACAAAGAGTCTTAGATGGATGGATGGATGGATGGATGGATGGATGATACTCATATCAAGGATCCATCCATCTCATGTTGTTTTTCAGAAGCGGCTCGAGGAGTTCGATACTCAGATGCTCTTCTGGAGTTCCTGAATGCTCCGAGCCACAATAACGGCCAGGCCCAGGGCGTGTTTTCAGCCGTCCCGTCATGGTGATATTGTTTGGAGTGAAACAGGCTGCAGGTCATAGATGTCTAGACCCTCCGTTTGTAGCCATAAAATTTGGTGTTTTGCCATGTATCAGATACAGGTTTAATATTTTTTTGGCCCTTTTACATACTTTTACCACCTTTTACCATCTTGGCAGATATTTCGAGGGTCCCTGGGTAGTTCTGTTTTGGTCAATTGTTGCTTTTGGGGGTTGGGGCTGGGCATCTTTGGTCCACTTTAAGTGGCAACCTGGTAACCTTTAAAGGTATGCAAGAGGTCATGCAAACAGGGCTTTTCTCGTTGATGTTGAAAAAGTCGGGTTTGGTGTAGCCGCAGTTCAGGTAGATTATGATACCCTTTGGTGATCAAACATGACGATGGAAAACTCACTATTTTACTCACCGAGATAACAGATATACATTTACATAATATAGATATGATGATATGCATGTACACATTGTTTGCCATTTAAAACCCCATTGATACATATTGATACTGTATAGGATGTTCAATGTCATGATGGCAAGCCGATGCTGAGATGGTCAATGCATGTGAACGCCTTCCAAATAAATAGATATAGTTCATGTAATAAATCAGATACTGTCATTGCGTTTTTGCAGTTTTGCCAACAATGAGTTCCTTATTTGCACTGATTTCTACAATGTGGCCCCCCTCAAGATAGGTAAAATGGTGAATCACAGGATCAAATAACTATAGCTTTGCGGAAGATAAGTCTATGGGGTTCCTCGGGGCTTTTCGAAACCAACAGTCGTCATCGGGAGGCCCTACATTGTGAAACCAGTTTTTATAAACCCCAAAGGTTATGAAAAACCAACGGTGACCACATTGGACGATTTCTGGTTGGTGGTTTGGAACATGAATTTTATTTTCCATAACATATGGGATAATTGGATAATCCTTCCCATTGACTACCCTCGGGTTATGTCAAAATAGCCATTGAAAATGGTGATTTATAGTTGATTTTCCCATTAAACATGGTGAATTTCCATTGTTACCTGGTATGTTAGTTTACCGGAGGGTAATATCTTCAAGATAGTTAAAACCACCAAACTGATTTCTATGGTCACGTTCTGCACCAAGTGAAGTGTTTTCTCACCAATTTTCTCGGCAGGAGCCGGAGCCCTCCGGAGCCGAAACGCCGGTGCCGTCGTCGGCGATTGCAGTGATCCGCAGTGCGCCTTGGGCGATGGCGTCGGAGTCATGGCGTGGGTAGTGCCAGGTGGTACCCCAAATGATTGCAGTTATGGCCCTTTACCAGTTATAAGTACTTATAACCCCATTTATAACATGTATAATCCCACTTATAACCAGTTATAACTAATAAATGGCCATAGCTGTGGGGATTGTTTGTTGGTTGATGTTGATTGATTAACCCGAAATTCACTGATTGATCATGATTTATCCAACAATATCAACAATCTAGAACTCCATTCTTCATCTATGATTGGGAAATATTATTCATCTTCCAACTATCAGTGCACGATTGGGATTAACCAAAATGAGAAATGGGGGGCATGGTGGGATACAAGTGGATGATAAATAATCTACGATTGAACGATTCCTGTTTGTTGGTGGCTCGGTCGGGCTGAAAACGCGCTGACATCTTTTGACTCAAATCTGGGGGGAAACTGCGGTTTTTCATTCATTCTTCTCCACGTAGATCACGTTTCGGGGTGGGGTGGGGTAGTACCCTCTGGTAAACATACAAAAACTATGGAAAAGCACCATGTTATAGCTGGGTAAATCAACTATTTCGACTGGGCCATTTTCCAGTTCGCAAACTATTAAATTCGCGGAGGGTAACGTTCATCCTACTACGTTCTGTTTGTGAAATTTCCGGAGTGAAGGCAGTGAAGGGGGCAGCTTCGACACGAATGTGTTGGGACTTAATCCTGACATCAGCTGACCTTGGCAAAGACTCCTGAAAAATATCCTGGCTGCCCCTGGCTGAAAAAAGTTGGGGATGACGTCACGACCTGCCCGACCTCGTCCTTTTCTTTGACTTCTGATCTCGAGTCCACAGATCATTTTGTTTTTCCAAATGTATCAATTGATCTCCATCTTGAAGGAATCAAAGCTTATCAAAGCTTAGCATCTCCATCATGCATGACGCGAATCTTGCTGAATTGTATCATTTTACTCTATATCATCAACATGTTGATGATCTTTGTCCAATATTGTCGGAGGACGGTTGGCGCACGTAACAACGCCCCGACCGGCCGTTGTTGGTTGATTAACTCATTTGTGTTTGAGGACACCAAAGGGTAAATGTCATTGGGAGCGAAGGTAGAAACTAAGAGTTTCCCAACCACCACGATAGTTATAAAATCCATGAGGTAGTTTGTGAAGCTTTCAAATCAAACATGTAAATTAAATGATTCTGTCGAACCTGTGGGGGCCCTCTGGGAGTCCTTTTTATGGGACACAAAAAATGGACACACTGTAACTGGGTAAGTTCATGGCGTATCCGCCGCACTCAGCATCCGAAAGTATGTGGCTGGTTCTGATTTGGGAATGACGACAAATTGAGCACAATAATGATCAGTTCAAGGATGTTTTTTTTTTGTTTGTGCACCTTGGGCTTAGTACATTATGTGTGCAGGTGAGTTATGTTGAGTTGTTGTAAGGTATGTTGCATCATCACTGATCATTACTACCAAGACCCCGGGATCAGCCTGTGATAAGCACCGATGTTCCAATCTGGTATTTTGGGTCAGGGTTTCAACGGCCATTCAACCATCATAAATGCGTGAATGCAATGAGTGCACACGTAAGAACATGTCAATAGTCAAGGGTCGGTGAACTTCAAAAAATTGAATGACTGAATGACTGGCTGGTTGGTGGTTTGGAACATTTATATAGATTATTTTTCCATTCAGTTGGGAATAATCATCATCCCAACTGACTTTCACTCCATGATTTTTCAGAGGGGTAGGTACACCACCAACCAGTATTATTATTATTAATCATCATTAACCACATAATAACCAGATATTAACCATATAATAACCATGAATCTAAACCATTATTAACAGTATATTAACCATTGAGCTGACCACCAACCAGCTGGTATTGGCTGCATGTGTTCGACGATCATCCTAGGTGCGGGTGAGGCTCACCGGTGAACCTGGAGGTTTGGAGGTGGATTTTGGGATTTTTGGTCGAGAAACCCCCAAGAAGAAACCCAGTTGACATAGGAAAGAGATGGGTTTCATGGTAATTTTAAGCAACAGATAGTTGAGATTCATGGCAATTAGGACATAGATATTGGTTGATAGTCAACAGATAAACTAACATAACTATGGGAAATCACCATTTTTAATGGGAAAACTCTCTATAAATGGCCATTTTCAATAGCTTTTTGTATGTTTACCAGAGGGTACACCAACAGATTTTAATGAAACATGGTCAACGCATGGAGATTTTCCTTGGCGCCTCCTATGTCCTCACCTCGTGGGGATCAATTAAACTTGCTGAAATTTGATGTGGATGGTGTTTTTTTGGGCCAAAACATAGACATAAGCCATCATAAGCCCAGTTTAGTGGGTCATGATTATATTGTATATATATATATATATGTATAAATTATAGTTATATGATATTATATCATTATATCATATTATATCATATTGAATATTATATGAATCAATAGGACAAAGCAACATAGGATGCAATAGCCCAGCTGGACAAGTGACAGCTAGAGAAGAATGGGAGTGCTTAATTCACTGTTTTGCAAGCAATTTATATAGCAATCCCATTGAAAAAGTAGAATTTATTGATAGTTGCTATTCAAACAATTTATCATAGTTGCTCAAATAGTGACAACTTATTTTTTCGGGGTGTGCGGGGGCTGGGTGCTATGATGATTTGTCTGACAATTTGTGAAGTTTAGCAATCTGAATTGATGATAGGAGCTCCCATTTTATACTGGAATCCCAGGTTTCTTGGGAACTCCTCTTCAACCAGTATACCAGCGTGGCGAGGAAAATCAGATTGGTTGCAGGACTTTCAGGCCTAAGCGTCAGCCAAGAAACATGGCGCTCAGTTTTAAACTTTGGTGAAAGTACATGATTTACACTTACTTATTATAGTTCGCCATCTATATATATCTATATTACCTAGACTAGAGTTATGAAAAACCGAGCCAGCTACACATTGGAAATTGTTAAAATATTTTTTTTTTCATTTTTTTATCGTTTTGGTTATCATTTTTTTATCTTTTTTTTTTCATTTATGTTTTCATTCATTTTTTTTTTATCATTTTATTTTTCATTTTTTTATCATTTTTTTTATCATTTTATTTTTCATTTTTTTCATTTTTTTTTCATTTTTTTTCATTTTTTTATCATTTTTTTATAATTTTTCATCATTTTTGCTTCCAGTGATGCAAAAATTATCCGAAAAATAAAAAATTGCAATTCTCCTCGAGTTTTTTTCATTTGTTTATCATTTTTTTTATCATTTTTTTATCATTTTTGCTTCCAGTGGTGGAATTGATGAAAAATGATGAAAAATGATGAAAAATGAAAGAAAAATGAAAAAAAAATGAAAAAAAAAACTCGAGGAAAATTGCAATTTTCCAAAAAATGAAAAATTGCAATTTTCCTCGTTTTTTTCATTTTTGTTTCATTTTTTATCATTTTTCATCATTTTTGCTTCCAGTGGTGCAAAAATTATCCGAAAAATAAAAAAATGCAATTTTCCTCGAGTTTTTTTCATTTTTTTATCTTTTTTTTATCATTTTTGCTTCTAGTGGTGGAATTGATGAAAAATGATGAAAAATGTGAAAAATGAAAAAAAAAAACTCGAGGAAAATTGCAATTTTCCAAAAAATGAAAAATTGCAATTTTCCTCGTTTTTTTCATTTGTTTTTCATTTTTTTATCATTTTTTTATCATTTTTCATCATTTTTGCTTCCAGTGGTGCAAAAATTATCCGAAAAATAAAAAATTGCAATTTTCCTTGAGTTGATTTCATTTTTTTATCATTTTTTTTATCATGTTTTTTATCATTTTTTTATCATTTTTGCTTCCAGTGGTGGAATTGATGAAAAATGATGAAAAATGATGGAAAATGATAAAAAAATGAAAAAAAAATGAAAAACAAAACTCGAGGAAAATTGCAATTTTCCAAAAAATGAAAAATTGCCATTTTCCTCGGGTTTTTTTTATTTATTTTTCATTTTTTTTCATTTTTTTATCATTTTTTTATCATTTTTCATCATTTTTGCTTCCAGTGGTGCAAAAATTATCCGAAAAATAAAAAATTGCAATTCTCCTCGTTTTTTTCATTTTTTATCATTTTTTTTATCATTTTTTATCATTTTTGCTTCCAGTGGTGGAATTGATGAAAAATGATGAAAAATGATGGAAAATGATAAAAAAATGAAAAAAAAACTCGAGGAAAATTGCAATTTTCCAAAAAATGAAAAATTGCAATTTTCCTCGGGTTTTTTTCATTTTATTTTTCATTTTTTTTCATTTTTTTTTCATTTTTTTTCATTTTTTTTTTCATGTTTCATCATTTTTCATCATTTTTGCTTCCAGTGGTGCAAAAATTATCCGAAAAATAAAAAATTGCAATTTTCCTCGAGTTTTTTTCATTTTTTTATCATTTTTTTTTTCATTGTTTTATCATTTTTGCTTCCAGTGCTGGAATTGATGAAAATTGATGAAAAATGATGAAAAATGATGAAAAATAATGAAAAATTATGAAAAATGATGAAAATGGGAAAAAAAACTCGAGGAAAATTGCAATTTTCCAAAAAATGAAAAATTGCAATTTTCCTCGAGTTTTTTTCATTTTTTTTTCATTTTTTTTTCATTTTTTTATCATTTGTTTATCATTTTTCATCATTTTTGCTTCCAGTGGTGCAAAAATTATCCGAAAAATGAAAAAATACAATTTTCCTCGAGTTTTTTTCATGTTTTATCATTTTTTTTATCATTTTTTTATCATTTGTTTATCATTTTTTATCATTTTTCATCATTTTTCATCATTTTTTATCATTTTTCATCAATTCCACCACCGGAAGCAAAAATGATAAAAACATGATAAAAAAATGAAAAAAAACTCGAGGAAAATTGCAATTTTCCATTTTTTGAATTTTTTTTTGCACCACTGGAAGAAAAAATGATTAAAAAAATGATAAAAAAATGATAAAAAAATGAAAAATAAAATGATAAAAAAATGATTAAAAAAATGAAAAATAAAATGATAACCAAAACGATAAAAAAATGAAAAAAAAAAAATATTTTGACCTGGCCCAGTCTGTGGCTGCAAGTTTTTCATAAGACTAGAGTATTTCCCATGTGGTTCTTAGCATTTGCACCAAATGCTATCTCACGGTCACCGCGGCCTAGAAAGGGAACCGCAGCTGTATCATTTACAGCATCAATCTGTGCGCCTTTGGGACCTGGTGTTCAGCTCGCAGCTTCCTCGTGGCGCCGGCTTTGCAAACGGATAGGGCTCACCCTACCGCTGGATATCTAAGATGAAATGGAGCCTTACCATATTCTGTACCATATTTGCAGTTGCCTGCGAGTTTATGTTGCCACCCGTTTTTGATCGTTTTTGGATTCCGTATGTGTTTGCATGTTCATATTACCTGGAACTTCCGTGGACGATGTGGAACTGCATGTGAAAATATGACCTGGAACTGACCAGTGGACGCATGAAGTAGCTGGTATATATTCGGCAATCTCATAGAATTGGTGGGTAGGTACTTGGGAGTTACCTCATGTTTACTTCATAACGCAACAAAAATGGTGTGCGGGTCACTTTATCTACCCAGTAACATTGGTTGCCTCCCCCGTCATTTATCACCAATATTAATATTCCGCAAGTTTCCTGGGTAGATAACCAATTGGTAGAGGAGAAAATGAATATGCTGGTTGATGGTTTGGAACATTTTTTATTTTTCCATTCAGTTGGGAATGTCATCATCCCAACTGATGTTCACTCCATGATTTTTCAGAGGGGTAGGTACACCACCAATCAGAATAGTATGATATATCTATCATAAACCATAGTTAATCATATGACAATTGATATCTCCCTGGTAATCAAACATATCAAACATAGCTTGCTGGAAACTCCACCCTGACGGTCAGGTGGTGATCCGTGCCGATGCTCCGGCACCTTGCGCTGCATCTTGGAATGCATTGGGATTTAGGCATATTCCACTTAGGAAGTAGGTAAATCACCCATTTATAGTATAATATATACATATAATAATAATAATAATAATATACATGCATATATATATATATGTATATTTATATTTATATAATTATAGTTATATATATATATACCAGGCAGTTACTTCTGCCCTCTAATGGAAGCCACTTAGACCCAAAGTGCCAAACGGTCACTTACAAGATCAATCATGCATAAGTGACCTCGTTTCATGAATCCTTAAG